>VFQP010000441.1_pt1 | contig 83992 bp, 143 predicted proteins | sample 3512351 | NCBI WGS metagenome assembly VFQP01 (sample SAMN10412372, study PRJNA504923) | tailings metagenome | isolation source: Relicate 1 Philex TSF1 revegetated site | place: Philippines: Tuba, Benguet | collected 2017-08-29
TGTGTGTGTGTGTGTGTGTGTGTGTGTGTGTGTGTGTGTGTGTGTGTGTGTGTTGTGATCAACCAGGTCTGATATTGAGCACACTATCCATACCCAGCCACAACTACACCCTGTACCCACAACCAAACACCCACCAACCACAACATACACATACCCTCCCCCAAACCAACACAGGGCAAGGGTGGTGATGTTTCAATGGAGGTGCATGATGATCGCAGTCTGTTGGCACTGCAGGGACCCAAGGCAACCACTGTCTTGCAAACACTCACCTCCACCGACCTGTCCAAGCTGTACTTTTCACACTTTACACGAATTGATGTGGGGGGGAGCAAGTGCTGGGTGACGCGCACAGGGTGTGTTTTGGGGGGTTTGGGGTGTGTGTTGGGTGTTTATGGTGTTTTTGGTGTGGGTGTATGTGGGTGACATACAAAGGGTATGATTATGGCCATCAATATATTCATTATACCAATTATAACCAAATATACCAAATACTCCACATAGGTATACAGGGGAGGATGGTTTTGAGATTAGTGTGCCCAATAGTGATGCAGTGAAGCTGGCACAACAGCTGGTGGGGGATGGAAGCACTGTGCGCCTGGCTGGGCTGGGGCCACGTGACTCATTGCGACTGGAGGCTGGGTTGTGCTTGTATGGTATGTGTGTGGTGTGGGTTGTGCTTGTATGGTATGTGTGTGGTGTGGGTTGTGCTTTATGGTATGTGTGTGGTGGGTATGATGCAGTGAGGACATCATGAGATGTGTGGAATGATCATCTTGTGGTGTGGTTTCCAGAGAGTGTGCACACAACGCACTGTCATACCACCACCACACTCATCACTCTCATCAGGGAATGATCTTGATGAACACATCACACCAGTGGAGGCAGGGCTCACTTGGACCATTGCAAAGAGCAGGAGGGACAAGTGTGACTTTTTGGGTGGTGAGGTATGACGAGCAATGCACATACACAATATGTGCACATACACATACAATGTACCCAACACACACCAGGTGATCAAGCAGCAGCTGGCAGATGGAGTGAGCAAGCGACGTGTTGGGTTTGTGTCTACTGGCGCACCTGCACGACAGCATAGTGAGGTGCTGACACCAGAGGGCAAGCAGGTCTGCGATTGAGATGATGACGACGATGATGATGCACGATCGGAATCGCACGCATTGCACAACCTCAACGCACATCTCAACATTCATATCATAAATCCATCACAAACTTATCACAGGTGGGTGAGGTGAGCAGCGGTGCATTCAGCCCCAACCTGGGCAAGAACATTGCAATGGGCTATGTGGACAAGTCGGTGGCCAAGGCTGGTACACCACTCAAGGTGGTGGTGCGTGGCAAGCAGAATGATGCTACAGTAACCAAGATGCCATTTGTGCCCACCCACTACTACAAGGGATAGAGTAGAGGGGGTAGAGGAGAGGGGAAGAGGAGAGGGGAATCGAGCCCCTCTAGGAGTTTGTTGCACCAGCACCACCACACGTAGTTGTGATCTTTTTTTATGTAACTCAAACAAGATACACTACTCCCCATCCCCTGTCATTCCCCACGTCTCATACCCGTGTCATTCAAGGTTGAACACCACCCCTACACATCCAATGGGCCGAGTATTCGTGCAGGTGCGCTGTACACACACACGCACCGCATTTGCACCTCGCAGTTGTTGTTCTTGCGTTTTGACAAACATAAGTCCCTGTAATGCACCAATATCAAGTCCGAGGCCGCACCATCCCATTCTGTGGTCTAAGTTGATTACTAAATTCCTCTGTCCACACAGTATTTGGACGACAAATACGAGCCCAAATTTGTGTGCGCCAAGTGCAGGTAGGTTGCAAGACCTCCGTGGTACACGCATGCTCCTCATGCATACCGCGTCCCCCACCACAATACCACCTCGTCCAACAGATGTGAGGTTGCACAGGAATCAGATGTGGTGTGGGAGGGGTTTATGGGCAGTACGCAACCAGCATACCTATTCAAAGCTGCAATCAACGTGGAGCCCTGCAGTGCCCGTCGTGAAGAGGTGCTCGCCTCTGGTGGGTCTTGGTCCTTGATTGACGTCCACTGCCGGGGCTGCAACACAGTGTTGGGCTGGCAGTATTTATCTGCAAACAGCCACCACGTATCTGCAAAGATCCAGGAGCACAAGTACAAGGAAGGAGCCACGCTCCTGCAGCAACGGCTGCTCGCACGATGCCCGGGGGTGGCGCAACTACACCAGCAAGCCACACAGCGGCCACACGTACCATCAGGCGGTCATGCTATGGACACCACACCCATCAATGCAGCAGTGCACGGCGGCGAGTATGGAGTATCGATTGACGGCCATCCGCACTATGCCACTCGGCAACATTTGGGGGGTCGTCGTGGGCATCATGATGGTGGGCATCATGATGATGGACACCACAACGACGAGAATGCTGTGGATGCTGCACATGTGAGTGCTGGCTCGCTGCTGCATTCCCTGCATGCCCAGCTAAGGCAGGCTATACAAGAGGCTGCTGCGTTGCCAGTCGCTGCACACTGCTGATGAGGAGGGGGGTGGTTGTGGTGTGGTGCATGCTGCATGGGATGTGGTGCATGGGATGTGGTGCATGCTGCATGGGATGTGGTGCATGGTGCATGGGATGTGGTGCATGGGATGTGGTGCATGATTTGCATTTTTGCTACTTGTGTGTTTGTTGTTTTGACATGCATGCCTACAGAGAGGGCACGGAGTTGACGGAGAACAACAACAACAACAGAATACCTGAATACCCCTTGTTTCTTCTATACGAGTGACGGGAGTGATGATTATGACGGGAGTGTATGCTGCTTGTTGCCTTTTATTGTGGGAACTTGTGTGTGAATGCTAGAGTGAATGTGCTGCTGAATGGTAGAGTGGATGTGCTGCTCCTGTTGAGAAGACTATGTGCAAATGCGCGTGCATTTGTCATTTCATACTTTCAACAACTTGGGTGAGATGTTGTGCATGCCATTGTCGCTGCATGATGTTGTGGCTGCATGGCAATGTGGCTGCATGACAGTGTGTGTGTCGTTTCATTTGCAATGATTAACACTTGTGGTTCAATGATGTTTGGTTTTTGCTGTTTTTGCTGTTTTGCTGTGTGTAACAATCATAATGCAATAATAGTATGACAACATAATGCCATTTGTATTGCCAGTCATCGCCGGGGACGTGAGAAAAACAACCACACAAAAAAAGTCAACAACCACACACAAAAGAATCATCCACCCTGAGATCAACGGTGGGTTCGTACTGTACGCCTACGTGCACATAAAGCACATTAATCAATAAGGTATACCCTCATCACGCTGCTGCTGGACAAAAAACATCACGCAAAGAAAAAAATCAGCCGCATGCCTGCTGTGCTTTTATTTATTTTTCAGTTTTTCAGTTTTGTTTATTCTTCAGGCTATGCGCACCATCTCAGCTCATATTGGGCCACCCATTCCCCATCCCGCTGTTCCCAGGCACCTCATGTGCTGTCACGTGTGTGCATCTCATGTGCTCGCACGCGTGTGCACAATACCCTCCAGTGTTTTCACCACTGCTGCTGCTGTGGGTCTATCCTCAGGTGACTGTGCCCAGCAGTGCTTCATGAGTGACTCTAGCTCTGCACGAGGAGGGCAGGGGCCCCCTGGAAGGGTTTCCGGAAGGGGGGGCCGCCACCCTTCTAGAACAACTCTACGTGCAACCTGTGGGGTGCGTTGGGGGAAGGTGTGTGTGGGGGGGTAGGATGGTTGGGTATGGTGTGCGTAGCGTGGTGTGTACATGGTGTGTATGGTGTGTATGTATGGTGCATATGTGATGTTGTTGTTGTGTGAATGTGCACCTCTCCACCCACATCCCTCCACCCACATCCCTCCACCCACCGCACCCCACATCCCACCACACCCCACATCCCTCCACACACCCCACACAACACACCTCTGCATCTTTGGTGGTGCGGCCAAATGGAACATCCCACACCAGCAGCTCCCACAGCAGCACTCCAAACGCATACACATCAGCTGCGAATGATCCGGAAGCATGTTGAATGAGTTCTGGTGCCAGCCACCTGTGTGTGTTGTGGGTATGAGGGTGTGAGGATGTGAGGATGTGAGGGTGGGCAAGGGGAGGATGGGTGTGGGAGGTGTGTCCTCATGCAAATACAGACATTGCCCTACACACCCCCAAACACCCACAATACCCTCTCCATACATCCACACACACACGGCACTCCCTACACCTTGGGTTGTGATTGGCTGCGGCATTGCTGTGGTCGGATGGCCCCTCGAGTTGCATGGCAGACCCAAAATCACCAAGTTTGACCGTCATGTCATTGGTCAACAGCACATTGGAGGCCTTGATATCGTTGTGTTGAATATTATGCAAGTGGAGGTACTCGAGTGCCTTTTTGTGTGTTGGTGATGAAGGGTGTTGTTATTGGTGTGTTGTGATGTTGTGATGTGTATCATGTATATTGTGTGTGGTGTACATGGGTGCTGGGCATCATGTACAACTGATACACACAACACAAGAAACAGGATCCCCAATAGTCAACCATGTGTATGGACAATGCTCTGCACTTGCTTTCTTCCATCTCCTCCACACCAAACACATACACAACACCCACCCACAAACCCACCCACACACATACACTCCATACCTGGGCGACATACAGAGCCACCAACACACGCCGCTTCCAACTCCCCACACCCTGATGCCCCTTGTGTAGCAGCACCTCTAGGTTGCCACCCACACACAGCTCAGTTACCAGGGCAAGGGGGGCCTCACACACACCCAGCAGCTGCAGTATATGTGGGTGACGCAGCCGATGCATGATGATGATCTGTGTTGTAGGTGTTGTATTGTAGGTGTATGGGTTTTGTTGGTGTGCTTTGTTGATGGTTGTGTGTGCAATTGTTGATGGTTTGTGTGTGCACATGAAGCATAGTATGCGCGATGATATGTGTAGTGATGCGTGTAATAACGTGCACATACTCACCCACACCTCATTGGTCAACTTGTTCAGGGAATCTGGGTCATTAGGGTCAACATTGGTCAACAGTTTGACCGCTACATGCACCCCATGTCGTGTGGCCTTGTGCACCTCACCAAAACTACCACGTCCAATTGCATCACCCATCTGTGTGCGGGGGAGATGGGATAGTGGGGAGATGCACAAGGTGGACGCAGTGGGTATGGTTGTTTTCAATGCACATGATGGCCAACGCACATGATGGCCAACGCACATGATGGCCAACGCACATGATGGTCAACGCACATGATGGTCAACGCAGCAGCATCGCACGTCCTCCCTCAACACCCCATTTTTACAACACACCTGGAGCTCATCATAGGGTATCACCAACCCCACCCCGGCCTGAGTAAGGGGGAGGCTTACGGGGGTCCCACCTTGCCGAGGGGGGGCCCTGCCGCCGTAGGATGCTGCAGATCCATGTACAACAGGGCCTCGTGTTGCATTGGAGCGCCGCCGTGGACCACCACGATTGGGTGGTACTGTTCGTGATGCGTGAGATGGATGCGTGGTACGTGCGTGGCACAACTTGGCACAACCCAAGAACCTACCGTCTATACCCTTGATGGTTGCTGCCCCCTGTTGTACATATGCACTGTCAATGGCACGAGCATCTGGTGCGTCACTGGTCCCAGCATCGCTGCGCAAGAGCATGAGGCATAGGGTGCACAGGAGCGACACAAGTGCGAGGAGGGCAACATGCAGGGGACTCAGCAGGCGCGACAGGGTAGAGCGCTGGTGCCTGTGTGTGTCGTACAAGCACAGATGAGATGCGTACGTGTGTGTACACTGTTGACCTCATTACGTATGACACCTGCTTGATGTTGATGTTGTGCTTGTTGTGCTGTCTTGACGAGCTTGGGGCTCTTGTCTCCTGGATCGCAGCTGGTACCATAAGAGGCTAAAGGGGGCGAGCAGCAAGGTCCATATGATAATCCAACCTTGGCCAAAACCAGATGGGTCAAGGTCTTGCATCAGAGATCTGGTTGGTGGACTCAAAGTGGATACCGTCTGGTGTATGTACGTCTCATTGCTGTGGGGAGTGCGTGCTTGTGGTGGGTCTCGGGAAGAAGCTGTTTTGTTTTGGAACACGTGAAAAACGGGGTGTTTGGACTACAGTTTTTGGACATTGTAAAACACTGAGATCAATATACGCATAGGCGTAGATACAGCTGACACTAGGCTGACACTTGCACATAATCTCTTATAATCCACGCATCATCCCGTTTACATCGCAGCTTCTTTGCGTGCAATGACAACAATGCACAGCACCTGACCACGTATAGTACATCATCTGACCACGCACAAGCATATCTGACCAGCACAACCCAGCAGCATGGCGGTGGTGCTGATCAAAGTCTTCTCGCTCGGTGTCAAAACACTCGCAAAGCCCCTGGCAAAAAGATTTGAGGTGGTGGTTGTGTGGTGGTGGTTGAGCATGGTGGGTAGCAGCAATGACAGCAGCAACACCACCACCCCTAAAATACCACACAGGAATATGTTGTGGGCCACCCAGAGTTTCGCGCCACGGTGCTCCGTGTTGTGCAGGTGTGATACAACTGTAATCAACACAACACAACACATGTATGGCAAATACAACACCACCACCCTCCACACGCATACCCCAGGCATATCATCGCTGGGAGGTGGGGCGCACGCTCAACCACGAAAACGGCAACGGGGACAAGCGTGTGTTTGTGGGGCAAATGGCAGATGATAAAGCGCTCAAGCTGGCATCCACAGTGGTAAGTGAAGGCTTTTTATTTGCAGTGGGGACCGCGCTCATCTACCTGGAATACGACAGAGGCAAACAGAAAGACGTGGTCAAGCAGGAACGTGAAAAGGAGTTTCGGCAGCAGGTGCTCTCCATGCAGAGTGCCCTGCAGGAGCAGGTGGCGGTGACCAGGTGCAGCATTGATGCGCTCGAGGCGAGGCTTGCCGCCATGGAGTCGATGGCAGCAGATGCAGACAGGACCCGGCGGAGAGGGGGTTGGTTTGGCATGTTTGCTGCTGGGGGGGCGTGACATGTGTGTTGATGATCTGTGGTGATTGTGATGATGATTGTGATGATGATTGTGATGATTGTGATGATTGATTGACCCTTACCCCGATGAGCAAAAGCTCATCCCAATTGGGCAACAAAGAATTTAGCAAAATAACTCGGTGAGTTTCCCAGACACACATATTTCATTGCGCACCACATTACACACATTGCACCCAACCCAACAACGCACAACCATGATCATGGCGATGAGCACCTCTTCCATCGCGGCACCCCGCATCAGCGCAGGCCGCGTTGCACGCCGTGTGGCCAGCAAGCAGGTATACTGTTTTGTTAATGCCCCATTAGGGGCCATCCCCCCCCCCCCCCCCCTGCATATCTGCACGATGCAGCTTTATCTTGTTTCCCTCCACAGAGTGTGGTGGTGATGGCTGCCAAGGCCAAGGGCAGCGAGTGGTATGGACCCGACAGGCCCAAGTTTTTGGGTACGGGGGTTGGTTGTGTGTTTTAACCATGTTGATGGTAGATCCACAACTACCCTCAACAACCCCAGGTCCCTTTAGCGAGAAGATCACCCCCTCCTACCTCAAGGGTGAGTTCCCAGGTGATTATGGCTGGGATACTGCAGGTCTGTCTGCAGACCCCGAGACCTTTCGCCGCTACCGTGAGCTCGAGGTGATCCATGCACGCTGGGCCATGCTTGGCGCCCTCGGCTGCGTGGTGCCCGAACTGTTGGATGGCACTGGCAATGTGGCATGGTTTGAGGCAGGAGCCAAGATTTACAGTGACGAGGGCATTCAATACTTGGGCATCCCGGGGCTCATCAACGCCAAGAGCATCATTGCAACCTTGATCATTCAGGTCATTCTCATGAGTTATGTTGAGGGCTATAGGGTGAATGGTGGTCCAGCAGGGGAGGGGCTCGACCGTCTGTATCCAGGGGGGCCCAACTTTGGTATGGTGGATCTTGATGGGGGGGGGGGCGCACCATGAGAGTGGCGATGGCGTGTGCACATTGCACTTGCGTGATGGGATTATCACACACAGCACACACACACACACACACACACACATCCCACCCCTCATCCCACACAGACCCTCTTGGCCTGGCAGAGGACCCCGACACATTCGCTGAACTTAAGGTCAAGGAGATCAAAAACGGTCGCTTGGCCATGTTCTCGATGTTTGGCTTTTTCGTGCAGGCTATTGTGACTGGCAAGGGCCCCATCCAGAACCTCACAGACCACCTTGCCTCACCCTCTACCAACAACGGGTTTGCAGCTGCAACAAAGTTTGTGCCCGGCAACTAAACATTCTCTGTGTGTTTTATGTAGCACGCGTGGTCTGCATATCGTGTAACGAAGCGCGCGTTCTGTTTCGCACTGTTTCCTCACATGCTTCGTGTTGTTTTGTCGTAGGGGAGGGGAAAAGAGTTGGAGAGGAAAAAGAGAGGGGAGAGAAAAGGGGGATAAAGGAGAAGAAAGGAGGGGGGAAAGGGAAGGAAGGAGGACGGAAAAGGAGGGGGGAGGAGCACCACATCTTCTATTGTTTTGCCCCAATGCCTCGCATGGCATAAATAAGGAAACTTTCAGAAGATAGATTGACATCACAGCAACAAGGGCAAGCTAACAAAGGTCCCCAATACCCACACATACTCAACTCCCTGATGCGGCCGTTCTCCTTCCACATTTGCCCGGTGACAAAAGGGAGAGTCGGGTTGGCAGAGTTGCCAAATGTTGGCCAGGGCTGAGGGTGGTTGGCGGCAGGTCTGCCGGCCAGGAGAAGCGACTCGTGCCCTGTATGCGTAAGAAGGGTGTGTGTGCACATGCGATTGTTCTTGCTTGTCAAACCATCATCCAACCACCCACCACATACCCATCCAAACCATGACTTCCGCCCGTGTGGACAGCCATGCAAATTCTCTAATATGCTCTAACACCGCAGGTACACTCACGGCAGCCCCACCACATCGAAGCACGGATGCCGGGAACTCGATTACATGGTCATGCATGTTGATGGTGATTGGCAACTTACCGGCACAAACCCGACCCGACAAGAGGGCCTCCAGTTGGGTCCATTTGGTTGCACCAGCTTCACGCCCATCGTCACCAGTGTAGCACCCCATACCACTTCACCATGCGCTGCACACCCTGCGTGACTGGCTTTCTTGCGACACGCACATACGTTGCCGGCTGCCCATCTTCAGCAAATGTGTTGCTGCGGTGCAGGTAGGCACGGCGTGCTTCCTGTGGGAGAGCAATACTGTGCGCCCAACACAATTACAACAACCTCACCCCAGCCACACTGCACAACACACACCTGCTGTCGCAGTGCCACCTCCACGTGCTGCAGGCCCTAGTCGGGGGTTGTGTGCAGCGACCAGGCGGTAGCAGAGATGATTGCTACAGGGCACTGCAAAGCAGAAGACAGGACATGGGCCAGCCGGTAAAGCGCCGTGCCCCACCGGTCCTTCTTGCCCGCACAACAGCTACAGGTGTTGATTAAAATGAGCGTGTCGGGGGTGAGGTCCTGTGGAGAGATCAAGGAGCAACCCAGTGCCCTGCTGCACCCAAGAGGGAGGGGGTGAATGATATGAGTCACATAGGGGGGTGTATGTGAATGAGAGGCGCTCCGCCCATTCTTTGCAAATTGGTCAGGTGCCTTCTCCACGTTGCACTTGGCACACACCTGTGTGCGTACATGAAGAGGCTGTTGTTGGGTTGGGTGCGATCACATGCTGAAAAAGCGGCATGCATGATGTGCATGTGCGTGGCAAAAGCAAACATGTGCACCATCACCCAAGCAACAACACATACCACGGACTCGGTGGAGCACACAACAGGCAGCTTGGAACCGGCACTCGATGCATATCGGGTAAACACACATGCCGTTCTTTTGGAAATGCTTGGGGACCTTGTCTAAATGTAGTCTAACATGCAAGAAGGACATGGTATTTGTGTTGCTGCTTGTTGAAGCAAGAGTGATGTTGCATTTTCAGACACAAAAGCGGACAGCCTCGACCAAAACCCTTGCCATTGCCTTTTCGAAAACCTTCAAATCATCCCAATTGTTTGTCTACAGCATATCATCAGCATACTTCCTAACATCTCAAGACAGCTGCGGTCACAATGGTGCTCGCAATGGTACGCACTCAACACGCTAATGGTGGCGGGTGGTGTCTGGCACGTGGGCCATGTGGTGTGTTTGCGAGACAGGAGCACCTCGTTGCATGTTGTGCTTGACAGCACTGCCGTTTAACAGCGGTTTAGATTGTCGAGCCAACAAACGAGACGGGGGCGGGGCATTGATCGTCTATACCCTAGCCTCCGAAAACCCCAACCACGTTTCCACCCCCCCGCGCAGGCAAAGAGATATTTCAAGCTCGAGGAGCGCAATACCAACTTTATGCAAGAGATCCGCGGTGGTGCCGTGACCTTTATCACCGTACGTCTTGTTGGCTTTGTGACTGTATGTTGTTGTTGCTCGGCACAACGTGCTTTGCCTCCACACAGATTGCCTATACTATTGCTGTGGCTCCCTCCATCCTCACCGAGTCTGGTGGTCCCTGCACAGTAGACGACTGCACGGTATGGGGGGGGGGTGTTTTTGAGAGTTGGGTTTTCGTGACAGTTTGTTTTACGTGACAGTTGGGTTTTTCGTGACACAATTGTTTGTGACACGATGACCTACGCGACAACGTTGCTTCATCCGTGTTGTTTTTTGTACATGCACAGACGTATGCAGGCAACCCTGCATGCATGTTTATCAACGACCCTCCTGATGAAGGCTACAGCAAGTGCCTGGTACGTGAGTGGGGTGGGTACGCCAGGCATGGTGTTGTTGTGTACCCTTACATTTCCCTTGCATGTATACACACACACACACACACACACACACACACACACACACACACACACACACACACATCACACAGGTGGACACCAAGGCAAGTCTCATCACTGCCTGCACCTTGTTGTGTGGTATTGCTTCTATTGGTATGGGCTTTGTTGGCAACGTGCCCCTGGGCATGGTTATTGGTACGTGTGTGTTTATGGGGGTAAATGTGGCAGGGAATGTGGAGTAGTGTATGTATGTGTGTGGGAATGTGGCAGGGGGAGTGTGGAATACTGTGCCATCATGATTAGTCGTGCTTGTGTATGCCCAGCATACACCTCTTGTATTCCGCATATCTCCCCTTGTACATCCAACACACCGTTTGTATTCACACATCTCCCCTTGTATTTCCAACACACAGGCATGGGTCTGGCACCTTACTTTACGGTAGGTTGTGTAGTGTTGTGGTGTATTGTTGTGTATCAGGCGTTGTGCTGTGTGTATACTAATTGTGTTGCTGTGTTGTTGCTGTTGGCTACGCTGCTGTGTTTACACATGTAGAATTTCCCTTGCATCCCCCCTCCACCCCCCCCACCCCCCCCCTTCAGTACAACGTGGTGGGCTTTCACGGTTCCGGAACCATCAACTATGGTACAGCAGTCACCTCTGTCTTGTTCACCGGAATATTCTTCACCATCCTCTCCATCTCTGGTGTTCGAGGCTACCTCATCAAGTCCATGCCCAAGAGCCTATTGCTTGCTATTACAGCAGGTATTGGCATGTTTCTGACACATCTTGGGTTGCAGCAAGCAGATGGTTTGGGTCTGGTGACGTATCAATCGGCAACACTGGTGACACTCGGTATGGGGGTGGTGGTATGATGGGGTGATGGTAGTGGGTGGTTTTCATGGTGTGTGATGGTGGTGGGTGGTTTTCATGGTGTGTGATGGTGGTGGGTGCTGTTCGAAGTTGTCGTGTGGTTGCTGTTTTACATAATCAGGTTTTCCACTATCAACAAAAACAGCCATCATGGTCATCATTGCACACACGCACACATCTCTCTCTCTCTCTCACACACACACACACTCCCCACCCCCCACACAGGTGGCTGCCCTCGTGCTGACCGTGCCCATCAGTTTACCATTGCAGACCCATCCACTGTGTGTGTCTTGCCCCCTGATGCCAACCTCACAACCCCTATCAAGCCCAACCTTGGTCCCCCATCCTCCAACTACACATGCTGTATGTCGTGTGGTTGTTGTGTAGTTTGCACATGTCACTGTTGTGTTGCTTTCTGCACTGATGCTTGTTGTATACTCTACACTACTGATTGCTGCATTTGTATTGTGCTGATGTACATGTACACACTGACTCTCTTTCTTTCTCCCCCTCCCCCTCCCCCTCCCCCCACCCACCCACCCACCCACACCCAAACACCATCCCCCCCCCATCAATCACAGTGTCTGGCATGATGCGCTCCCCCACCATGTGGCTCGGTGTCTCTGGTCTCCTCATCATCGCCTTTTGCACCATGCTCGACATCAAGGGCGCCACCATGATTGGTGTTCTCTGGGTGACATTCATAAGCTGGATTCCCGGAACGGGGGCATCCTACTTTGGCGAAGATTCTCAAGTGCCTGGTGGGGAGGTGCGCTGGGATTACTTCAAAAAGGTGGTGACAGTGCCCGTGTTTGGAAATACGTGGGCGGCGTATCAGTGGGACTTGGGCAATGGGCAGTTTTGGTTGGCAACATTTACCATGTTGTATGTTGGCTTTTTTGGTATGTGGTTTGGGGGGGAGGCAAGGTTGAGGGTGTTGTTGTGGTGGTTGAGGTTGTTTATGTTCTTGTTGTTGTTGTTGTGTAGCATGTTGTCTGAGAAATGATAAGGAAGCACACCCACCCACATCCACACCCACACCCCCACACATGCCCCACACACAGATACCACTGGCTGCTTGTATGCTATGGGTAACTTCATCGACAAGTACCTCCCCGGCTTTATCGACCCCAAGACCAAAGAGTTTCCCCGCATGAACATTGCCTTCACCACTGATGGTCTCTGTGCTACCATGGGTTCTGTTGGTGGCCTGTCCCCCATTTGTGTATCTGGTGAATCTGGTGCTGGTATTCGTGAGGGTGCTCGTACTGGCATTGGTGCGATTTTCATTGGCATCTTGTTTTTGATCTCCATGTTTTTCGCACCCCTGTTTGGTACGTGTGGGTGTGGGATGGTGGGGTGGGGTGGTGTTGTACATCGAGTAGTACAGCAAGTGGGTGCTGTATTGTGTAGCTGTGTGTGTGCACGTGTATGTCCATGCATAATTACACTGTCCATGTATAGGCACCCGCGCATGGTTTCTGCACATGCATGGCTTCACCACTACCACACACACGCCTTCCCCCCTGGAAAACACACACACCCTCCCCCTAACAACACACACACAGCCTCCATTCCCCCCTATGCAACCGGCCCCGCCCTGATTGTCGTGGGGTCCCTCATGATGTCCACTGCTGCTGAAATTGATTGGGGTAGCCCTATGAAGTCCATCCCTGCATTCATTACCATTGCCATGATGCCCCTCACTTATTCCATTGCTGTACGTGGGGAGTTTTTTCCATTTTTTTTTTGAGTAACTGTGTGTGGGTAGTATTTGTGTGTACTATGTGTGTATGTATTTTGTCGTGTACTGTGTGTGTATGTATGTTGTTGTGTAGTAGGTGTTGTGATTATGGTTGCATGGAGGGTCTGTGTGTTTCGCCCTGGAAACCATCATTTCTCTCACCATAATCTCTCCCACACCATAACCTCCCTCACCATAATCTCCCTCACCATAACCTCCCTCACCATAATCCCCCTCTGAAAACCATGATTTCCCCCTCACCATCATTTCTCCCTGAAAAACCTGATTTGCCTGACGATAATCTACCATCATGATTTACCTCACCATGATTTCACCCTGATCAACATAATCACCCTCATCATGTACACAGTATGGTGTGTTGTCTGGCCTTGTGGTGTACCTTGCCCTCCGCATCATGCGCAAGCTGCTTAACTTGGTGGCCCGCTATGTGTTCCGATACAAGGGCAAGATTGGATACAAGTACGTGGGGTTTGTGCTGGTGGTGATGTGTGCTGGTGGTGATGTGTTCTGTTCAATGCATGCTGACCAGCCTCCCCTTGTATTTTGTCCCTTGTATTTCATCATGCCTCCCTTAATTCCTACACCTCAATACCATAAACACAATTCCTACACCTCATAGTACCATAACCACCTCAACCAACAAAACCACCTCAACCAAAACCGCCAGGGTCAAGGCATTTCCTGATGGTGCAGAGGATGATGATGATGACGTCGATGACATGGCTGGTGGGGAGAGCATCATGAACATGAGCTACACTGGTGACTTTGTGAGTCAAAACATCTTGCGCCAATCCATTCAAAAGTATGGTGAGAGGGGGGGAAACTGGGAGGGGAAAAAAGAGGGGATAACAGGGCAAGGGGTGTGGTGATCAATGATGCCATACACATGTATGTACCACACACATACGCACTACGTACATGCACACAACACATATGCATACCACACAATATGCACACAACACCCTCATGCACACCACCCACGTAAGATTAAACGTGCACAACCATGGACACTGCACACCATACACCGTATACACAACACACCGTACGCTGTACACACTGCACACAACACACAACATTGTTATTCCCCTCACCCAGGCGTGGGCCCTCTCTCACTGGTCAAGTGGAGATGGCAGGGCAGGACAAGCACCTGATTAGTGCAGTGGATGAGGAAGAGGATGACCTGGAAAACAAGTAAAGAGAAGGATGAAGAGCTGGAAAACAAGTAAAGAGAAGGATGACTTGGACAACAAGTAACCAGGATGATTTGGAAAAAAAAAAAACCAAAAGAGCATATGGTACACAAGAGTATACAAAAGAGTGTACGGAGGTGTGCAACCAACTTGCTGGAGTTGCATGCACTGTGTGTGTGTGGTAGGTTGCACATGGTGGTGGTTGTGTTTTGAGATTGAAAAACACATGCATAGTATATACCTAGAAAAAATATACACATATACAACACATACTTTCACCATACTTGACCATGGTGTATGCTTGTCTACCACCAGACGTTGTGTGCGTGTGTGTGTCTGTGTGTGTATTGTTCGCATCGCTCGTCTCACATGTTTTGTCTGTACATATACCCCATTTCCACCATGGAAAGAGGTACACCTGCCTTTGTGTTTTTCCTTGTCTATACACACATGCAATGTCGTTGCTTTGCGTGGTCGTTGCTTTGATGGGGGTTGGTGTAGGTCGAAGATCTGACAGAAAAACACCATTTCGCACTGCGCCATCATTGCCATGCTGTTTGTCGTGCTTGTGCTGTAATCACAAGGTGGTAATGGTGGTCGTTATTCGAAAACCTGCCTCGATGTGAATGCTTTTGTTTGTGTTTGTGAGTACGTGACAGGGTCCCACCGGTTGTTGTAACTGCACGTATTTTTTTTCTTTTCTCCTCTCACTTTGTGCGGTGGTTTGTTGTTTACTCGCATTATGCAACATGCAATCACACAGTGGTATACGCATTATCTCAACAGCAGCACTACACAGTCGTCCCTCACCCTGCGCCCCTCCCCTCTCATTTCCGAATCATGTCCCCCATCCCCTCAGCCTCCAACATGTTCTCAACCATCTCCCCTTTCTCCTCTTCACTCAAAAACACATAGCTCCGTCCATGTCCCGGCAGCAGATGCACAAAATCCTGCAGCTCCAGCAACTTTACAACACTCTGAGCCTGCTGCCGAAGGTCATATCCATATCGAGGAAACATGGACAGTCGGTTTCCAGCGCCTGCTGAAAAGGCCAACGAGTCTCCAGTGAATAAGCATGCTTCTGGGATGAAATGCAGTGCAAGACTGCCGAGTGAGTGGCCGGGGACGTGGTAGATGGTGATGTCGGTACTTTTGTGGGTGTTGGGAGTATCCTCGGTGTCCTCCAGCGTCCAGGGGCCACCGCCTTGCAACTTGCGCTCTACGAGACTGTTATTTTCAGTGTATTTTTGGTGTAATTTTAGGTGTAATTTCAGGTTTTTTATCATGTCTTGAGGCGCATAATTGCACCCCACACCCACACCCCCAAACCAACGTACTGTGTGCCCTGTCTTGTTCGCACATCTGCCTCGTGCATTATCCGCTGTGCCCCAAAACGTGCCGCCCACTTTGCATGGTCCCCCACATCATCCTGATGCGTCAGAAATATATACCGTACCCCACCCATGGCATCCATTGCATGTGCAAGGGCAGGCGTGTAGCGTGGGACATCCACCATGACATTGCCATGTGGGCGGGTGATCAGGTAGGGGGTGGCCGAGAAGCTCGCGGCATCGTGGTGGCCGAGGTGGTACACAGAGGGGGTGGTGGGATGTATTGGACGGGGAAAGGTGTCCCTGGCAGCTGCAAGCTCGCCATCAGATGGGTGCATGACATGTATGGAGAAGCTGTGTGTTCATGATGGAGGTATTGCTCAATCGTTCCATTGCATTCAAGCATCCAGCATTGTTCTTCAGCATTTTCACATTACTAAAAAACATATACGTACGTTGGGCAGGTGAGCACGGCTTGGAGTGCGCCCGTGCGTGCTTCTGGTGTGGATGGCTGGGCGACCACCGCAGAGGCGCCATCAACCCTTGCAAAGACATCTGGCGCCATCCAGCGACATGCATCGCAATCTATGCATGTGTGGTCTACGTAGATGTCTCCAGGGACGTTTTGAGGGCGCGGCTGTTGGGATGTGATGCGACGAGATTATGGCATCACCATGTGATGGTGATGGAAAAGGTCTCGACACAACACGCAGAATACAACGTACCAGCTTTCTTGCTGCATCTGACGCCACAGCATTTGGTGGTTGTGTTGTGCGTGACGAGGATGATGGTTTGCTACCAAAACATCCAGCCTGCTGTGTTGTATTCTTTTGTGTTGCCAGAACACGCATGGTTTGAGACTGCAGAGTGAGACTGTGGTGGGATCGTTTTTCTTTGTGATGATGCAAAGCAAAAATACAAACAACTTTTGACCAACCTCATGACCAACCTCATTAACCAGTATTAACACCTAGATAACACACAACCCCGCAATCACCATGTCGACACACCCCAGGGTTCAGTGGGACGAAGAAAACCTCCAGCAAAACGAGATTATAAAGCAAACGCTTAATCCACGTCGTATTGACGAGCCCAAAACCCCATATGTGCACACAATTGAACCTGTTGATGATGCAGGTACGGTATGGTGGTTTTTTGAGGGGGAAAGTAGGTTGTGCACAAATCTGTGTGTGCATCCCACCACAGCGATGCCAGTGTCACCCACCAGCATCGATGACCACGATGAGCGCCCTGATCACCTGGTGTTGCGTGATTCTCCACCATCCGATGGCATGTTTGCCACCAACATGTTTGCACTCGCACGGCCATCAGCAACATCCACCACGAGCGGGGCATCACCACGTGGTTTGTCACCAGAACGCACTGGGCCAATGTATGCACCACTGCTGTGTGTGGCAAGTTTGCAGGATGGCTGGAAGGATCTTGTATCTTCCCACCATTTGCTGGTCATCTTCATCGTGATTGACACCGTTTCATCCTCCTCATCCCATTATTGTTCCGTCCACAACACACAGGCGTGTTTCCTTTGATGAAGCAACACTACCATCATGCAGCACCATACGTGTAGCACGAGGACAGGCGCAGCTGGCAGAGCATGCCGAGCACCATGATAGTGATGACCATGACCGTGATGACCATGATCATCATCATCATCCGGGGTTTGAAAGCAGTGAAGACAGGGATGATTCAGTCAAGCGTCAGTGTTTTGAACATCATCGCAAGCAGCACTACAATATGAAGGAGGCACTGAAGAGGGCACGGCAACTGACAGACGACGATGAAGAGGAAGATGCACACCTACATGCACATGCACATAGAAGCATGCATGGTGATGTTGATGCAACACAAGGAGGAGGGGGTGGTGGAGATGTAGGTGATGAAAAACGAGGGGCTAATGGTATAACAAGCATGATGTCATGATGATGTCATACACAGTAATAATGCTACAGTGCATGTGTCGTGCATGTGTCGTGCATGAGACACGTCCACCTGCATTGCTTGCATTTGCTGCATGTCATTTTTGCCTTGCATGGTGGTAGCAGAAATGTAGTCGATAGTGTAACACCAGCAGAGTGTGGATATGGTGCACGATAGGTGGATAGGATAGATAGGTGGACAGGTTACACGTGTGTGACACTCGACATGTGACACAAGATCGATATGTGACAGGAGACACCACCAGTAGACACCACCAGTGGACACCACCAGTGGGGGCTCAACAGGAGCTCAACAGGATTAGCAAACCACACTGGTTTTTATCAAACCACACCCAAAACAATAATGGCAATGGGAAATGAGTGGGATGAATGAGAGCAGGGTGAAACCAGAAAAAAAACAGCAAGAAAAAACAACAACAAGGCTAAAAAAGAGATGATGAAGGAAACAAGTGGAAATAAAGCAACGACAGGTTGTAACGCACACATACTATGTCATACATGGCCCATATCACACACAACAACACAGAGGCACAAGGGGAAAACAAAACAACACACGCACGGTAGAACACGTGATGCCAACTTGACACCAAGGCTATCACACCCATGACATCCAACACACTACATAAACAGCCCGCCTACATAAACAACCACCTACATACCCCCCCCCCCTACAACACGCCCAACACCCCCGATGGTGCCACCACCTCAAAGTCCACCTGAATGCACATAAACTCTGTCATGCCGGCTGTTGGTTTGACATGGATTTGTACAGAGTAGTTGCCCTGTGATGTGGAGGATGCGTGAAACATGGGAGGAACAACAACGACATGATGCCCCTTGAATAGGGATGTTGGACTGTTGCCCATGATGCTTACGTTCCACATGTATATATACACACATACCGGGGGTGTGATGGCAGGAAAGTCACGGTGAAATGCCAATGTTACAGGCCCAGGGATGACAGGGCATGTGGTGCTGCTGCATAGGTCACCTTGCTCTGCCCAGATTGGAAATCCCATGAAATACACATCTGTTTCTGTGCTCCCTGCATCAATCTCCTTGGCTGTGCACAGTGGTGGGGGTGTGTCTGGGGTGGTGATGAATCACCTGCACATCCAATCATCCCAACCCTACCTGCTGTGCCTTCCACAGTAAACGTCACAGAATTGCCTGGCGCAGGTGGATCAGGTGCTAGATCGACTTTGGCAACCTTGGCAGCACCCTCGCCACACAATTTCCATGAAAACGCATCTACTCGATGGCATGTAGCGAGCAGGACAACGAGCAAAACCGCTGCTGCCCTTTTTGTGGTGCCCATTTTGATGTTTTGTTGTTGAATAAGGGGTTTCTTTTATTTAAGGGGGTGCGGGGTTTTTGTTGCGCAAGTTGCGCAAAGGGTTTCTGATGGTGGGTGTTGTTTCGTTCCCGCAGCACACCCTCTTTTGCCCACACATTTAACCCCTCCCCCCCACAAAACCATGCTGCACAACATCAACCAAGGCTATGCCCTACTGCTGTGGTGGTCACTGTGTACAGCAGCAGCGGCATCCCCACCATGTTTTACCTGGCACCCCTGCACCAATCGCACCACCACTCCTCCCCTCGTCACCATCTCCAACGTCTCCATGACACCAACACCAACCCGAGGTGCAAAAGTCGAGTTTCAGCTGCAGGGTGCACTTGCGCAATCCCAATGCCTGTCCAATGCCAGCACCCTCGACGTGCATGTCACCTATGCTGGCATGTCTGTGTTTACACAACACGGTGATTTGTGTGCCGCTACACCATGTCCAGTGTGTCCAGGCAATGTTGTGGTACGTGTGATTGTGTATATATATGCGTTCCACAGCATGGGCATCCTCATCTTTCATCAATGTGCATGGCCGCAGGTGACCCTCCCCGCTACGCTGCCATCATGGGCACCTGCTGGCACCTACACCATCACCATGGCATCCTCATCGTCTACTGCAGATCAACCAGATGTGTTTTGTGTAGACGTCTCCTTTTTCTGCTGTGCACATGGAGACACCATGGATGCATGACATACTTCTGCTTGTTTGTTTTCTAGTCTATTCTCGGTATGGAACAATGTATGGACCAATTATGGGGAACAATGTATGGTAATTACACGTCATATGCACACAATACACCCACCCGTCCCCCTCCTCCTCCCACAAGCAGCATTTGCAGCACATCCTATGTGCATCGCATCCATCACACATCCTCCAGTGGTGACTTGCCAAACGCTGCTTGTGTTTCTGGTTGGGGAAAGTAGTCGAAATACAATTCACCAACATCACCACCACGAACTTTGGTCCACCCAGTCTCCGTCACGTGATACACTGTGGGTGTGTGTAAAGATGGCAGTGTGGTGCACATGGACACATTATGGAGGTACACATCTTTAATGTCACAACGCCAAAACCACCCCACAAGTAGTACAAGCCTTATAAACCCGCATACCGCTGGCTGTGCCACCACTGACAGCATCACGAAACGTTGCGTGGAAGATGGATCGCTGCCCCAGCTCGATGGCATCCTCCACACTCAAGTCCCACCGATACCCCTCGTCCAACACACCATACGCATACAAGCTACCAGATCCTACGCTAAACACCTTGCCGCTGGTACGCTGGCCATCAGAATCCACATAGTACAATCCAGGGCCGTGCAAATCCCACCCTGCAACCATGGTACCCTGATGATGAGGATGATGATGGATGTGATGGTGGTGGACACGTACGCACACACAATAGTGAGCCACCTACCACCACCCTTGAGGAGCATACCATGGACAGGCCCATGCCCTTGTACGCATACATGGTGTTGGCGAGCAAACGTGATGCCGCGCGCACGGTGATGCGTCGCCCGTTGGCGAGCTCATACAGACGGCACTGCATGCCGAGGTGTCGTTCCCAAAACTGGCAATCCGCTGCACCGCCTGCCATGGTACCCAACAGGTAAGGGTTGATTTCAATAACCTTTTTGACGGTTTGTGATGAAATGTACGACCCCATGGATGCACGCGAATCTACTGCGATGATGATGCCACCCTGGAAAATAAATCCCAACGTGGTAGTGCCGTGGCATGGTTTGACATATTCTACAACTTCACGCTCGAATGCATCCAGCTGTGTTGTGTGGTGGGTGATGATGATGCTGTGTGGAGCATGAAAGCAGTGTGGGTTATCAATAGTGCATCACCATCATCATCATCATCAACACCATACATTTGTAACTTGGGGCATTGCAAAGCTAGTTTGCGGAGCAGTATCGAGGGACACAGCATCAGCAGATCTAGAGCATCCTGCTGATGGCCTGGCTTCCAGGCACGACAAATCAAGCCTGTCCATTCGAGTGGCTGCTGTGTCGATGACTTATGGGGGGTGCTTCTCTCAAAGTGGGGGTTGGGGAGCTTCTCCACGGTTTTATTATTACAACAAAAATCCATACCACGATCAAACACCACGACATTCCACACGGTCGCTTCACAAACGTAGCGCTGCTGGCTCACAGAAGCCCACGCAAGCACCATCTTGTACAACATCTCAAGAATTCTACACAACCATGTTTAGCACGTTCAACTCGCTTGTTCGGGCCATTCAAGAGGGTCAGGTTGAACCTGCAAACAACTCAGACACAGAGGTGCTGGTGTTCTCAGACTCTGTAGTGCACACGACCCATCATCACCAACCATCACATACGCACACCCTAGGACGAGCCCAGCACGAGCACTGGTGAGGATGACAAGGCCCCTGCCAAGCAACGGTAGGGGGGGGTGTCGGACGGAGTGATGCTGAGTTCCTGTTCTCCACTGTTACCGCGCGCTCCCCCTCTCACACAGGAACCCCTCTCAAGACAACGACAGTGATGCCACTGCAACCCCTGTGCTGACCAGCTTTTTCGACCTTGCCAACACTGTAGTGAGCACTGTGCAAGCACGCACCAACGAGCTTGTCACGAGCGTCAAGGAAACTGATTGGGCATCGGAAATCGAGGCATTCAAAAAGGAATTGCAAGAGGATACACAACAAGTAGTGCATACAGTAGAACACTCACTGGAAACCCTTCCAGAACATGTACGAGTAGTCTTTTGCTTGGAGGAGTGGTTTGATGAGGGATTGTGCTATAAGGGTGTCTTAGGGGTTGTCTTGGGGTTGTCGTGAGGGAAACAGGGGGGTTGGATGTGATGGTTGTCAACAGGGGGTGATGGTCTACACATAGTCTACACACAGTTTACACAGCTCTGACCAGGGAAAACACACATGTCCCCCCTGCCCACACAGGCTGCAAACAAGGATCTTCAGGGAACCTTGCTGCAGGTACAGGCACAAATAACCGATATAGGACGCAGCCTGTATGTGGGTACCACAGACTTGATCCATCAGGTCAATGATGCTATACAAGAGGAACTCCATCCCCACAACAACCCAGTAGTGCGTCCCATTGGCAAGGTTGCCTCTGCCAGGTGTGTGTGGAGTGTGTGTGGGGTGTGTGTGGGTGTGTGTGGGTGGTGTATGTGTGGTGTATTTGTGGTGGTACCATATCTGTATTGAATGCACATGTATGTACATAGTGTACATAGTTTACACTATACAATGTATAAGAGACACACCCGTAACATACCCCACACAGTCGCCTGGGTGGTGGTGCCCCTGGGTCTATGCGCTACAGTCGTTTTGAGGCAGAAGTGAGCGCCATGCAGCGTGACAGCAGCACCTATTGTGACGAACCAGAAGACGAAGCAGAGTTCACCACATGGTTGACCACGTTTGACCTGGATGCCAAGAAACCCGACATTGATCAGTTGATTGCCACCAATGCATTCATGGCGGAACTGCAGTCGCGTATAGTGCCCCTGATTGTAGAGTATGAAGATTTTTGGACAAGGTATTTTTACAGGTTGCACAAGTTACAGGCCAAGCATCAGCAGCGGGCACAGGTGGTGCAGCGGGCCATGCAACAGGAAGAGGAGACTGTGGCGTGGGATGATGAGCCGGGAACACCAGCGGCGGTGAGAGGGAGCGGTGGTGGTGGTAATGAGGGTGATGAGGAGGATGGGGGTGAGGAGGATGGGGATGATGAGGATGGGGGTGATCAAGGGGGTGATGGGGAGAAGGAGGATGGGGAGGAGGAACAACAGCAGCAAGATGCAGTGCACAAGGAAAAGCAGGGTGTGGTGGAAAGCAGTGGGCAGGATGATGATGAGGAGGAGACAGGGAGTGTGGTGTACAAGGGGGGTGATGACGATGATGAGGAGGAGCAGGTGGGCATTGTGGAGGATGAGGACGAGCAGGATTCAACAGACGAACATGCTGCTGCACATGGTAGGTGATGATGGAATGCTGTGGGTTTTTTCATGCTGTGCTGTGGGTTATTCATGCTGTGCTGTGGGTTATTCATGCTGTATGTGGTGCATGGGCATGTGTTGTATATGTTATACGTACACCCCCACTGCATGTCGTCCCACTGCATGTCCTCCTCCACCCCACACATTACCCCCCACACATTATACAGCGCCGACAGTGCAGGCGACTGCAGACATATCACCCACTGCATTCGATGCCGAACAACGTACAACTTCGGAACACCACACAACACCACAACAACACACAACAACACAACAACACACAACAACAAAACAACACACAGCGACAAGTTCTGCTGTTGCAAAAGAACATGTATCAGGGGGAGAGGATTCACCCAAAGCAGCAACTGGCAGTGATGGCAGTGTGGATCCCTGGTGTGTAGTGACAAGCCCCACAAAACAACAGAGCGCCACAGGTAGTGGGTGATGGTGTGTGGGGGGGTTGGGAGTTGATGCGTGCCAAGCAGGGTTGCTGTGTGTACACACATGTATACAAACACATGTATACAAAGGGTTGTTGTATGCAAGCACATGCATACACACGAATAAAAACATGCATGCACATCAAACACAGGGGAGCGGCCGTTTGGGCCACCAGAACAGGATGAGCCTACACAAACCAAGACGACAAAGCGACAGGAAGATGAGGATGGGCTCTCAGTGTCTGACATTGACCTGAGCACCAGCATTGCAGGGGGGAATGAGGATGATGATGATGATTTTGACGAGGATTGGGGGTTGGATTGATGAGGACTCTGGGGGTTGGTTTGATCCGTGTGCGGACGCGTGTTTTTTTTCCAAACAAGTTGTTTCTCTCTGTACCATCAACAACGTCGTCTCAACAAAGAAAAGTATACATGCAACACCATTTTGTTGAACTGCGTTGTGTAACCAACACAACAAGTGTCCACACTTTTGCACACTGCTGTTGCATTGCTGCATTCCCATCACCCCCATTCCTATCACCAGCCGAGTATTTCCAGAAGCACTGCCCCACCATGCTTATGGCACCATGAATTGTTACAAGCACACACAACAAAACAAGTCTACAGCACAAACAGCAGTGTCATAGTCTCCTACTGTCGCACAGCAAACTTGCGCTGGGGGAATGCTCGTGCCTTTTTCTGCTCCTTTTCTGTCTTCAATGATGCCTGGTGCTTTGTCAAGCGACGGCGGATGGCACGGGTCTTCTTTGCTCGCAAATCCAAAGGCACATACTTCTGTGTATTGTAGAGGGGTATGAGGGGATGATGGGTTGGTGACAAAGAAGGGATGGTAACTCATAATACATGTGCAGGTGTTACTGCACAACGTAATGTGCGCACCCCAAAATCCACGCACCTTGCCCTTGTATGCCTCCTTGAGTGCTGATCGCTGGTTTTGGTGCACAACTGTGAGCACGCGAGCAATGCTCTTGCGCACGCTATGGCTGTGTAGGGTGAGAAAAGGAGGGATGATGGTGGGAATACAAGATGCCAAGTGTGGTCTCCACCTGCACAATACACCCCGCGTACATCTTGGAGAGCTTGTTGGGAGCACCACCAGTCACCTTGGCTACACGCAGGGCACCAAGTTCTGTCTTGAGGTCCTTGAGCTGTAGTGGGATGAGGAGGAGAATGCCATGATTATGTGTGGTATGTCAAGCTGCTTGTTGTGTACGTCAGCCACTACTGCTGTTGTGTGTTGTAATGCATTGCAATTGCAATGTCATGCTATAACCAAAGCATCACACACGGCGAGCCACCGGAAAATTGCTGATTGCGTGCTGCACTACACACCCCACAGCTGCTGGCTGCAAGCTACCCAACATACCTTGATCAAGAGATCAGACTTGCTCATAGAGCGCAGCTCATGTGCCTTGACCTTGGCTGTGAGGAAAAACAAAGGATTGCTTGTCAGTCGCCATGCACACAAACACGCTGCACTGCACACAAACTGCACACGTACCCATGGCTGCTGCGTGACGATGAAAGGGGACAACGAGGGGGAAAATGTGTAGTGTGGTATGAGCAAGTTGTTGAAATATTGACAGCAGCCGCCAAGAACACAACCCAGGCAAGTGTCGACAATTCAATGTCGCTCTTTCAACGTACAAACAACATAGTACTATTCAGATTACATATTAAAAGCCGTTGCGACAGGCACTGGTGGTTGTATGAGACTGCTTCGCCGATCAACCTCATCGATCCCATCTTGGTGAAGTGATTCAAGCAGCAACTGTTGAGCATACAGTGTGTACTGCTGCAAGAAGTGATAGATGCAACACCATAACAAGGTTGCACCTGGAACAGAGTCCCAGGACCACTCTGAGGCACACCGAGGCAGGGCATGTGGCAGACACCCACTTGCACCAAAGGTAGAGCTGGAAGATTTGGAGCCACTGCTGCAGTGGTGCAGTGGCCTGGGTATAGGTTTTGCAAGCAGGTGGATGGTACGCTGCACCACCAAGCGTGTGTCAAGGGTCTTCAGAGGGGCTCACAGACCTGACGCTTGCGTCGGTACTCAAGCCTGGTGCACCATGTGACAGGTAGATGCGGGATGCAAAAGGTTTGGTGCATGTAGGGTTGATTATTCAGTGTGTTGATGAGCTTGGGGAAGGGAGGACCCCGGTAATAATAGTAATTGGAATGTTCAAACAAGTATCGTATTTGTTCCACCCCACCCTTGCCCTAACTACTCAACACTTCACAATACGTTACAAATACATACAATACCCATACGCACAAGCCATGGCGCACCAAATTGTAGGCATCAGCGCCTTGGTTGTGCTGGCCTGCGTGTTCTTGGCACATGCACAGCCTTACTTTTACGATGATTATCACTACTCTGATTTGATGGATGATTATCAGGTGCGCGAGTGCGTTGCAGCGGGAGGTTTGGGTGTGCAGTGCAATAACTAAATGCTCGTGTGTACGATGTTGGCCTATATACTGCTGTTTTATTCGTGTCATGGTGTACCTGTTGACTCCATAGTGCATGTGCATGTGCTCGATCGCGCACCACAACGACGTCCAACTCAATCCCAAGATGAATGCCTTGCTCACCACCCCGCAGGTGTACAACTTGCACTTCAAGTATGATGACAAAAACACAGACTATCTGGATTGGGATTTGGGGTTGGACATGCCCCTGGACCACAAATCAACCAGCAGCAGCAAGTCGACCACCAAACCGACCAGCACGAGCAAAACCACCACGCATACAGACAGCACAACATCATCATCCTGGGATGCAGCAACAAAGGGCACCACCACCAGCAGCAGCAGCAGCACAGAGAAGAAAACTACCAGTGCGGTTGATGATGGCATGCCAGAATTTTTCTTCGAAAAGGAGCATCCCTACTTTAGCTACTATGACGACATTTATGGGGACTACTTTTTCGCAGATCCCTTTGAACAGGATGTTGATTGCGTGCTCAAGGACGACGGCACACCAAAACTCGACGGTAGGCGGATGGTTGTGTTGGACAAGCATGTACTGCTCTCAGTTGTATGTGTAGCATACAATTGTTGTATACAGTTCTTGCATGGTTTCTTGTGTACAACCCACAGGTGTGCCCGCATGTGACTTGTCCATTGAGGGTGCTGACAAGGTGCTCACGTTGCTCAAGGGTGGTATTGATGGGGTGTACAAGGTCACATCATGCCAGCATGGGCGCCCCTTGTATGTGCGACAAAACAGCCCAGCAGGCGGTAAGTAGTATTTGGGTGTGTATGTAGTGGGCTTTTGTATGTTATGTTGTCGATGATGATGATGCGAGACACACACCTCTACACGTACGCATCCCACCACACACCCAATAAACACCACCACTAAAACAACAACAGAGGATCGTGTGCTGTGGTACTCTGGTACATTCAAGGACTGGGATTTGAACAACGGCACCAAGCCCAACGAAGATGACATCCTTGTCTATGGTGGGCAAGGTGACAGCGAGTTGCGACCACAATTTGTACTGGCCAACCAGTGGCATGTGGCATCGGACATGTCCAAGGGGTATACTGGGCAGGAAGACTATATCCCTGTGGAATTGACTGTGAAGTGTGCCGATGGCAGTGAAATTGCCAAGCCACCCCCATCGACGCAGAATGTGGGGGCGCGTCCATTATTGACTGATGCTGAGATGGAGCGACAGTATGCAGTGGTGTACAAGCGTGCTGCCAAGCATGCATCACAAGACGAGGAGATTAACTTGGTATGAGGGTGGTGGTTTGGGGTGGTAGTCAAATGGTTGTTATAGGTGAAAACATACAGATGTACCATCACACCTTGTTATCACATCACCTTGTCATCACACCACACACCTTTGTCATCACACCATCACCCAGGGATTGGTGTCGCTGTTTGTGTTTTTGGGCTTGTCCATCATCTTTGGGTTGCCGTTTTTGCTGGCACGCTCTCGAAAGCAGCGGCGGCGTGGGCCTGCCAACCGGGAGAAGGGGCTTCGCCTTTCCACCTTGGTGTCTTCCAACCGCAAGGGGGAGCATGATCATTAACCATGGATTGTAGGAAGCAGGGGAAACTATGTGATGTGTGTGCACAGGACGGATACGTCTTGTGTGGGGAGTGTGTTTATTGTATATATGGTTGTTGTTTTCTCATTCTTTTCGACAGCATGTGTGTTTCATGCTTGGCAAGGGTTGTGTGCAACAAATCACATGCGAAAGGCACACCGAGTGTGTGGGTGGGATGGCCTGTTGGGGCAGAGAACAAAAACCCGAGGTTTTTGACACATAATGTTTTACCAACTTGTGTGATACCGTGGTTCAAGTTACAACACAACAATCACGACAACACAACAATCACGAAACACTCTACACTCGATCATTTTCTGCAGATCATCCACAAGATACAATGGAAACAGAAGCAGCTGCCCTCAGCAAGGAGGAGCTGCTCAAGGAGCTTGCCTCGACTCGAAATGAGGTGAGTAACGCAGCAACGATATGCTGACCTGTATGCATGCCCTGGTTACCCATGCCCCCTTTTCACCCATGCCTACACAGTTGGCACAAGAAAAACGACGTGTATTAGAACTCGAATCTCAGGTGGAGGCATCACGGGCACGGCTGTTGGTTGTGGTACGTGATCACAGTGATGGGGGAAGATGATGGTGATCTGTTTGCGAGCACCACACCCCTTTCCACAACAGCAAAACCAAGTGGAGCAAGAGGAGGAGTTGATTACCAACACACTGCTCAAGCGATTGGAACAGCTACGTCGTGAAAAGCAGGATTTGTCAATCGAAGTGGAACAGCAAGAATCCTACCTGCTCAACACGCTGCAAAAGCGCCTCGATGAGCTATCAGTGGACAAGGGCACCCTCGAGCAGCAGCTGTCCACGCTCAAGCGACAGTTGGCGGGCTTGAACAAAGAAAAGCAAGAGCTTAGAGAGCAGCTCACACGGTCGTTTGCAGAGCGAACCGAACTCGAAAACGCACTCGAGGCAGAGGAAGAAAAGATTGTCAACAACTTGCAGCGACAAATCGAAGGCCTGACTGCCAACCTCAAGATTGCAGAGTCAAAACTGAGCGAAATGGGCGTGCCCTTGCGCGACTTGGGCATGCTGCCGCTCGACAACACGATTGACTGGGTGTATGGCCGGTCCCCTTCGCGCACATTGTCAGATCGCTCTTCGTTGCATGCAGACAGCGGCGTCAGTCGGCAGAGCTCCATTGCGAGTCGGGGTGGGGTGCGCAGGGTGAGCTTGGACATGCAGCGGGCGTCCGGGGTGAAGGGAGCGGGGTTAATGGGGGGTGTTGGGGGGGGGCAGTCCCCACCCAGGCATGTCCCTGCTGTGACAACACCATGAGAGAGAATGGGGTGGGTGGGTGTGGATGGTGAAGTGCATGATCAGGAGGGAGTGTGTGAGCGATGATGATGTACGAGTATTCCAATACGTGTGTGTTGTATCATCCTAACAAGAGCGAGTGTGTTTTGAGAGAGTGTGGTTTTTGAACATGACCACCTTTGGGTGTGTATACTGCTGTAGAATACCATGCTGTGTGAATGGTATCGTGGGTGTGGATGCACTCATGAAGAATATATTAATGTGTTGCAAAGCATGGAACAAGAGAAGAATAACAATAGAGGACCAGGAAGTTTCTTGTGACACAACAACAACAACAACAACATGTAAGGCAATGATGATACAGTCAAATGAATTCTATTCCAGTAAAGCGAATGAATTCCAGTAAAGCGGTGATCAGTGCTGCTCTGCGTCACAAGCCCTATGCCACGGGCAGCACTCCTTGCTGCACAAGTGCATGCTCGGTGCGTGCGTCCTCAAGCACGGCATCAAACACATGGCGCCCAGCTTCATATCCTGCTGGCGGAAGTGCACTGCGGATAAAGGCCATGGCATGCTCTGCAACCAGCTCTGCTGTGGTTTCCTTGTCAGGACCACCCTTTTGCCCATAACCAGGCAGGGGCGTCAGGCGCACATGGTTGTCCAGGCTATAGAATGCTGCCACTGAATAGCGGTCTGTACCGGATCTGTTGTTGACACGGTGCAGAATGGCGTTGAGGTACCCGCTCGTGATCTTTTCAGCCGTGGTACCCAAGTTGACCAAGAGATGTCCCGGCTTGGGTGCAACAGCCAGCCACTCATCATCGACATATATCTCCAGGCCATCGTTGCCTTCAATGGCAAGCATGGTAAAGAGGCCAATGTCCTTGTGGGCACCCAGGGCAAGGCGGTTGTTGTCAGGGTCGGACACGGTTGGCATGTAGTGTGACACCATCATCGTGAGAAACTTTTTTGAAGCCATGTCTTGCAGGGTGCCCTGTGGGACTTGGAGCATTGTTTCCAGGGCAGTCATGATGCTGGCGCCAATGTTGCCCATGGCTGCGTAATAGTCGGTGACTGATTGGGCAAAGCCAGGGGCCACGTCTTTGTCGGGAAATATGTTGGGGGCGGTGAGGGAGTGCGGCTGGGTGACGTGCGTGCGTGATGGCACTGCAGGACCCATTGCAAAGAACTCACGCTGTATTTGGAGTGGGTGATTGTCTGTTGCACGTCAACAGTTGCACAGTCGTTGCCACCTCGTGATGCACATACCTCATCAGAAAGACCTTTATCCTTATCGCCAGCGGTGCGCAGACGGCCCTGCTTGTTATACCCGCGAAAGCAGGGATCCTTGGTAACACATCGCTGTTTCACGTCCATATCCTGGCTGAAATATGTCTTGGAATGCCCGAGGCAATGCTGCAGATCCTTGGTCGTCGCTTGCTTAATCTTGGAACTGGTTGCATAGAATGTCCCATACTTGATGCAGCACATGCGGAGGTCTTCAATGGTTTCCGGATTCAGATTGTCGAGGTTGATGCTGGGCAGCATCTGGTAAGGTCGCTTTGCAATGGTCATGATGTGTGTGATTGTGTGTATGATCGCGATGTGATTGCGAATGTTTCAGATTTGACTGGAGCGCAATGAAAAGTTGTAATAAATAACAGTTAGTCACAGTACTGTTAATAGTGTTATAGTTGCCCAGCTGGGTGCACAAGCTTCTGTGCAGTTGCCTGCCTATCTAATTGCTATCTGCCCCTTGACCACTGTGCCCCCACACAAACGTCATCAGCGCTGGCCTGCACCCTGAGCCATTTCCATGGTGTCTGCCAAAAACGCCTCCCACACGGGCTCAAACGCCTTGCGTGCTTCTGGGGATACGACCTGGCTCTTGCCAAAGTCCACCACATGGTTGGCTGCCATCTTTGGTTCAACACGCAAATCAGACCCTGCAAAGTCCCCCAAGGGCGTCAACATGCTCCATGGGTCGACTGAGAAAAACGCTGCGCAGCTATACCTGTCCACACCTCGTTTGTTGTTCACCCGGTGCTCAATTGCAACAAACTCCTTGTTTGTAAGACTGTGTGTGGGGAATGGGCAGTGTGCATGTGTGTGGTCAGTGTGTGTGTTTTCCTATCACAATTCATGGCCCACGTACAGCTCCATCATGCGGCCCAAGTTGAGCACAATGGCGTCTGGTTGTGTTTGTACGGGAACCCACGTCCCACCATCAGGCAGGAGGATCTCCAATGCATCATCCCCCGCTTCTGTGGCAAGCAATGTGATGAGCCCCAGGTCCTTGTGTGCCTGTTGTTGAAATTGTGACCTTATGGGATGGTGCATGCATGTTCTTTTATATTCAGTACATTACTCACATACCCCAAGCATCAGCTGCTCCTCTGATTCTTGTGTTGGTGGGTAGTGGCTCACCTACATAGTGTGGGATAGTGTGTGGGATAATGTGAATGATAATGTGTGGGATAACCGCAACAATTGTGAGACTTTGTGGGAGCAATAAGACGACCAACAACAACGAAGAATGCACACACCAACAACATACCAAGAGAGACAGTGGCCGTACTGAAGCCATGGACGATAGTGTCTCAGATGGCAACCCCATTGCTTTTGAGAGCAACGCCATCACTTGATGACCAATTTCTTGCATGGCATCATAGTATTCTTGCATGGCTTTTGAAAAACCAGGCGCAACCGCATCGTCAGGAAAGATATTCGGTGCAGTCAAATAGTGCTGTGTGGGGACAACAAGATGTGTGATCAGGGGACACGCGCCTGCTACACAACCCTTTTAGGTTGTGTCCCTCCATACCACGCGGTTCTTTGGCGAGGGCAAGGCGTTGCCCATGCTAAACGTCTCACGTACATCAGCGGTTGCAGCAGGGCGACTGGTGTGATTGTCATTGGGGGACTGGTACCTTCCCCTGCTGCTGTACCCCACATTTACTGGGTACGATGGGGCATACTGCTGCTTGACATCGTGGTCATTGGTGGTGAAGAAATGGGAGGCTGTTGTAAACAGCACTTGCCTGCGCTTGGCCAAGACCGTGGCGAGCGCTGACGAGGTGATGTGCGCGGTCCCGTAAACCTGGGCAGCTTTTCGAAGGGCTGCTACAGTGGCGTCGTCAACCAAATCCAAATTGATGAGTGGGATGTCGTGCTGTGTCATGTGTCGATACAAGCGCTGGCAGTAGGATAACAGCAGATGACAGATGGTTTCGTTAGTGTTGGGGAAGCGTTGTTGTTGTTGGTTGTTAAGGTTGATGCGTTGTTTGAATATGATTACATGTAACCCTTTTATACTAAAATGGAAGGGAAAATGGACGAGGATGAGAACTACCATTTGGGGGAGCTACGTGGAAACGGCCGTGCCCTTTAGTATAACAAGTTTTCAGAAAATAGAAAATACACCATTGCTAAACACTTCTTTCATACAGCCGACACAAAGCCGACACAAACAAAGCAGTATGTCCTTCACAACCATAAATCTCGATCTGTTGGACGATGCATCGTTGCACGGTACGCTCTTCACGCTTTGCGAACACCATCCCAAAATCTTCCTGTCATCTCATCGCCATGTCGTGCATAGATCTCAAGCACGCAGCCATGCGCTACGGCACTTTCTTCATCACTGGCAAAGATGTGGAAGCAGCCCTGCGCCTGGCCCCCTATGATCAAACGCTCGACTTTTTCCACCAGCCCCTGACCTACAAGCAGCAGTGGCGCTCAGTACAACCAGGAATACTCAATGGTTTCCACATGTCTGGTGGGTTTTCCTTTGGAAAGGGAAAGGAAGGCAAACAGGATGGGACCAGTGATTTGCGCCAGTTTTACGTGGCACCTCCATCCCACCCTCTACCACTGGGCATGACGGTAGGTTGGTGTGTGTTGCACTTGCTGATGTACTGTGTGGTGATGCGCCCATCACCATCGCCCGCCACAACAGGAATACACACAAGTGACAGCGCCACGTGTGTATCCCAACCCTTCCTTTGCCACTGCAATGGAGGCATACTACAACGCAATCAAACCGTTACACATGCGTGTAATGGCTGCACTGGCACGCTGTATACAAGTGGAGGAGGCTGATTTCTGCCAAATTGCTGAGCAATACACCGCTTTTCTTGTGGTATGGAGCAGGGTGGTGGGATGTAGCGCAGCCTGTGAGATATTCAATATGGTTGCACCCCCCCACAGGCCAATTACTACCCCAACACACCCTCCAAGGGAAGCAATATGATGGGAATTGGGGCACACCAAGATGGTGGGCTGGTGACCATCCTCAACCCTGAAGAGAACAAGCAGGGGCTGGAAATTGAGGTGGATGGCCAATGGTTGCCCGTGACACCACGCCCAGGCACATTGGTAGTCAATCTGGGAGTTGCCATGCACAAGTATGGTGGGGGCTGTGATTGTTTGCTTTTTTGCATCATGTGTGTGTGTTTTGTACGTACCAATAATAACCCCCTCTCCCACCAAAGGTTGACCAATGGTTTGTTCAACGCAATTCGCCACCGAGTGGTCAACATCGGCGAGGAACGACAGAGCTTTGCTTCCTTTCTGCATTGTGACTTTGATGCTGTATTGCAACCATTGCCAGCACTCGTGGAGGCAGGCACACAACCCATCAGTGCCCCAGAGCTGGGAGCTGAACACTATGTTGGCTTTTTCCGTGCTGCAATTCCTGCAGACAAGCAAACCTATGGACACCTGCTTGCATGGCAGGCCACATTACAGCAGGTCGGTCGTTGGTGTGGGTACATGGGAGTTGGTTACCTAGTGCCCACAGTAGCATATGTCAACGCATCTTCCACCACAGGCTCGTGCAATTGCAGCTGCACGCAACCAGCTGTCTGTGGCTTCTGCCATGCCACTGGGACGTCGTTGTTCTGACCTGCTGCCCAGGGATGCTGTGGCAGAAGTGGCACCAGTGGCACCAGTTTGACATGGCTGGATGAGCGTTGTTGTACATTGTGTACATATGTATGTGGCCACCCTTTTTGTTGCATTTCCAATACATGCAAGAACCAATTATGTTGTTGCGATGTATGTCCCCTCGGTATGTACAGTCACAATCTTACACAATAAAGAATATGTAACCTTAATACACGACAACCCCAGCGTGAGATCATCCACCCTCCTCCTGTCCTCCATGCTCCTTAGTCTCGGGTACAATTAATGGTCCAATGAAACAGGCTGCCAGCAGTGCATCCCCATTGACCCATGCATGATACTTGTTAAACTGCGCCGTGCAGTCCTTGCCTGCCACAGCTGCAAGAATGCGCACCCCACCAGGATGGTACTTTAAATATGGGGTAATGTTGTATACCTTGCCACGCAACACAACCCACCCATCGTCTGCTGTGTTGTGCTGAGCAACCTCCTCCATGGTTACTGGTCTCCGACGACCACCAATTCCTGGGGGGGTGTTGATTTGTGTGTCTGTTTTCATGTGAAATGTTTGGGGCACCAACCCAAGCCCACACCTGCAAGGTCATGGTTGCCACGTGCCAAGTGCAACCATGCAACCTGACTGTAGCCCTTTTCTAATGGCACCTTGGCACGCCGTACTGGTGTAGCACCACTGGCAACCTGAAGGTGTGTAGGTATGAAATGTGTTGTGTGGCGCTGCTTGCATGCCCACACCTTGGCATACCCGTACAACAGGAGCTGATGCTGCTCCCCCATTGTCTGGCTGTGATGCTGCAGTAGTTGTGTGGCGTACAGTGGCATTGGCGAGCAAGGGGTTGGTTGCTGGGGGAGGGGGCATCGCTTGTGCATCTGCATTGTCAGGTTGTCGGGCTACTGATGGCACCTGTATGTTTTTGTTGCGGGTATTTGCTGCATGATGTTGCTATTGTGCAACCACGTACCTGTTCTGGTGTATCTGTGGCTTTGAGGGTGGGGAAAGAGAACGACATGATGTAAGATGATGATTGGCTGCAGTAACCCAATGCCTGGTTTGAGTTTACAGGTTATGACAGGTTTATTTATGCAATTGATCTCCCATACACTACAAAATGAGCCTCTTTACAACTACCTGCATACTTGCAGCATTTTCATTTTCATTTTCAAGTATGCAGTTTTCCCCCCAAAACTTGCACATCCTTGCAATCCCACAACTGCCCCATCCTTAGAACATACTCAAAACAATATACACAACCCAAAGCAACCATGATGTCTAAACTGATGGTTGCAACCCTATGTGTTATACTGCTGTACACAAACACTGTACAAGCGGGGTGCTATCGCAATGGCCGTGTAAAGCCAACACGATTGGCTGAAGAACTGCAGCTCAATCACTCGCCAGCACCGCAGCTCGATCGTCATAGGCTCCCCAAGTCGTTCAATTGGTGCGTGCTTGGTGACGCATTTTGGTTCTTATGTAGTGCACGAGCTTGTGGAGCTGATTGGGGTGCAACAACCACCACACGCTAATCAATCAATCAATCCACCACCCGCAAAGGTGCAATTTGGAGGGCAAAAACCTGTGTGCACCTTCCTGGGTATGTGATCATGGTGGCGTGGGTGATCATGGTGGCGTGGGTGATCATGGTGGCATATGATCCACACACAATTGTCCCTCACAGAACCAACACATCCCCATCTACTGCGGGAGCTGCTATGTGCATGGCACCCTCAGCATGATTCAGGTGTGGTAGTATACTAGGAGCATGCTGTGCTACCTCATTCATGTACGTGACACCACGCACACGACTAACAGGATCGCATCAAGATTGAAAAGGGTGGTGTTGGGCAGGATGTCATGCTCGGTCGTCAGACATTCCTCAACTGTGCACCATTTCACAATTACTCTGGTGGCTGTGATGGTGGTGACCCCATTGATATTTTTCACTACATGTCCAAGGTATGCGCAGGTGATTTGTTGAACATGTTGGTGAACATGAAAACCATGCATGTACACATCCCCTGCACGTTTTCTCTACACCCACAACCATATCACAGTATGGTCTCCCCGATGAGAGCTGCTACACATACGAAGCAACTGACTACACCAAATACAAGGATGTGGATGTGTGCCCCCCAGATGCCTATTGCCGCAACTGCATGCCCATCAATGGCACCGACACGTGCTGGGCGGTGGAGACACCATTGAAATACTACCTCAAGTCATTTGGCAAGGTATTGTGGGTGTGGGCGAGATGAACATCCATCATCACTGCGCACCATCCATCGACTGTGCATATCAACCCCCATACATATCACCCCCCAGGTGCATCCAGGGACAGAGTTGGGCATGATGAACGAGATTTATCACCGTGGCCCCATCACCTGCTCCATTGCCACACCCGATGAGTTTACATATGGCTATCGTGGCGGGATTTACGACGGCCGGAATGACACCGACATTGATCATGATGTGGAGGTTGTTGGCTGGGGTGAGGAGGATGGCGTGCCATACTGGACGGTGCGCAACTCGTGGGGCACATTTTGGGGTGAATTGGGTTTCTTCAAGCTGCCCCGCGGTGTCAACTCGTTGATGATTGAGGGTGACGACTGCTGGTATGCTGTCCCAGACACGCGCATGGAGCAGGCAATATTGGATGGCAAGCTTGAGGGCTCTATGTATGGGGTTGTGAAGGCCAAAAGGATGGAGGCAGCGTGACGTGAGGGAGGGGGGAGCAGGAGCTGTTGTTTTTAAGTATGTTTTAGTCATTTGTGATTTTAGTTTTGTATAGAGTAACGATTGCATTACTATAGATCAGAGCCGATTCACTATTGACCAGAGCCGATTCTCTGAGAGAACAGCAGCAACCACATTCCATTTCCACACATCCAACGCGCCGAAACCCCTCATTTCCCCTGAGAAACATCAACAAGATTGGACCCTGCATGTCGAGCTCCAATACCAAGCCCCACATATTTGTGACGGGCGGTATGGGCTTCATCGGTACGTGGCATGCAGCAGTTGAGAAGACATGGAACGATACACGGCGGTTCTGATGGATCTTTTAATGCCTTGTGGTAAATCATCAACTCACAGGTAGCCACATGGTCATTGTGCTGCTGGAGAATGGCTATCAAGTAACCATCTTTGACGACTTGTCCAACGCATGTGAAGAGGTGTATCCACGCCTCAAGGTCATCGCAGGAGACAAGGCAGACGACATGCGCTTTATCAAGGTGTGTTACATCCATCCAACTGAGAATGGTGGGGGGGAATGGTACATCAATGTCATTCACCGCATCTTTCATCAAGTTGCCTTACCACTGTGTTCCCTCACACAACCACCTCAACAGGGTGACCTCAAGTCTGTCGCTGACCTCGAGGCTGCATTCAAGGGTGTCAAATACGAAGCAGTCATCCATTTCGCTGGCCGCAAATATGTGGGGGAGAGTGTATCCCAACCATTTTTGTATTATGACAACAACCTCAAGGGCACCATCAACCTGATTCAAGTCATGTCCCAACACGGCTGCAAAAACGTACGGACATTGTTACTGTTTCCTTCACTTTATATGCTTCAAACATGCACACTCATACACCCAAATAAACAACAGCTTGTGTTTTCGAGCTCATGCACTGTGTATGGCAACCCCGAGTACGTCCCTCTGGATGAAAAGCACCGCCTGCAAGCAGTGAGCCCCTATGGTCGCACCAAGCTGATGATTGAGGACATGTTTCGTGACATTGCTGCTGCTGACAGCGAGTGGCGCATTGTGCTCCTGCGGTACTTCAACCCTGTGGGTGCCCACCACACAGGGCTGATTGGGGAGGAACAAAAGGGCATCCCCAACAACCTCATGCCATACGTGCAGCAAGTCATCCAGGGGCGGCGCCCATTCCTGAGTGTTTTTGGGAGCGATTACAACACTCGGGACGGGACGTGCATCCGGGATTACGTGCACGTTGTGGATTTGGCAGAGGGGCATGTGGCAGCCATGAAAAAGCTGTGGGACACACCAGACATTGGGTGCAAGGCGTTTAATTTGGGTACCGGTGTGGGCACCACCGTGCTGGAGCTTATCAAGGTCATTGCAATATATGGGAAGTGCATGTAGTCATTTACAGCAACCAGTACACAATGCACACCAACCAACAGGCATTTGAAAAGGCCAGTGGACGAGAGGTGCCCTACAAGATGGCGGAACGTCGCCCTGGTGACACAGAGGCGGTGTGGGCGGCCACAGACACGTCTGAGAAGGAGCTGGGGTGGAAGGCCACGCGCACGGTGGATGACATGTGCCGGGATTTGTGGCAGTGGATCAAGCTCAACCCACAGGCCTATGAAACACCACTGGCCGACGTGCTGCGCCAGCTGAGTAATGCGGGTCAATAATATTAATGCACCTGTTTTGCCTTGCTTTGCCATCAATTGTGGCATCACATTTTTCAACAACAACCTCACATATTTGTCTTTGCTATTGTTTTTCCTGCTGCGGTAAACACACGCAACGACGTTGACGATCGGTCTCAATTCTCAGTTATTCCCATTGTCCCGACGCCACTGTCCCGACGCCCCCACAACGCAAACATGACAGCTGGAAACATCTTTGTCACCGGCGGCATGGGCTACATTGGTATGTGCTGGGAGTTTGTTCGGTATTGCTAATTCGTCAACATCGGAGCAGCGACCGGTGTTTCCCCCTGTTCAATTGCATCGCTGGGCGCCATCACGGTTTACTACATACATCATTACAGGAAGCCATATGGTTGTTTTGCTATTGGAGCAGGGATACGAGGTCACCATCTTTGACAACTTGTCCAATTCGAGTGAAAACGCCTACCCGCGTTTGCAGTACATTGCAGGCGACAAGGCTGCCAACATGAAGTTCATCAAGGTGATTTGATGGTGGTTGTAGTGGGTGGGACACATCCGCCGCTTCCTCACATCAACTTGGGTCACAACAGGGTGACATTCGCAGCATGGATGACCTGCACAAGGCATTCAATGGTGTCAAATATGAAGCAGTGATTCACTTTGCTGGGCGCAAATTTGTGGGGGAGAGTGTGAGTGAACCATTTTTGTATTATGACATCAACATGCGCGGCACCACCAACCTGATTGAGGTCATGGCCCAACACGGCTGCAAAAACGTATGATGATGATGTGTGATGGACTTGTTGTGGTGTTTGTGTGTGGCTTTTGGCCCACCAATCCATCACCCCCCCTCACACAGCTAGTGTTTTCGAGCTCATGCACTGTGTATGGCAACCCAGAGTACGTGCCCCTGGATGAAAAGCACCGTGTCAAGGCAGTGAGCCCTTACGGTCGCACCAAGCTGATGATTGAGGAGATGCTGCAAGATATTTCTGCTGCTGACCCTGAGTGGCGTATCATTGCCCTCCGATACTTCAACCCTGTGGGTGCCCATTCCTCTGGTATGATGTGTGTGGGTTGTACTTGCTAAGGAATTGCAACCACTTGCAGTCTACTCGCATCTGATTCTCTCAAATCCCTCCCACCACATGGCACCCCTCTCACAGGGCTGATTGGTGAGGAACCCAAGGGTATTCCAAACAACCTGATGCCCTTTGTGCAGCAGGTTGCGGAGGGCCAGCGTCCCTTTTTGAGTGTGTTTGGCAGCGACTATGACACGCGTGATGGGACGTGCATCCGGGATTATGTGCATGTGGTGGACCTGGTCGAGGGGCATGTGGCAGCCATGAAAAAGCTGTTTGGCACCAGCGATATCAAGTATACAGTGTACAATCTGGGTACTGGTGTGGGCACCACCGTGCTCGAGCTGGTGCAGGTATGTGAGAGTCTGTGGTGTACAAATGGTGGTGGGTTGTGACCGCATTCATATCCATCCACCAGGCATTTGAAAAGGCCAGTGGCATCAAGGTTGCCTACAAGCTGGTGGACCGCCGCCCAGGGGATGCACAAGCAGTGTGGGCAGCAACAGATGTGTGCGAAAAGGAGTTGGGATGGAAGGCCACGCGCAACATTGATGACATGTGTCGGGATGTGTGGCGCTGGTCCAAGCTCAACCCTGAGGGCCTCGCAACACCCCTGGATCGTGTGTTGGCAATGGCTCATGAGGAATAAACCAACGTGGTACTTTTTTCCCCGTGGATGCTGTCTACAAAAACTGTCACAATTGGTGTTGTTATGTTGCTGTGAGATGATGTCAATGTGCTGCAAATGTGCTGCAAATGCATAGTCATACAAGTTGTTTGTGCAAGCAATCGTGAAAGATTGCTTGGTGTGTAACCTCTGCTGTCACACAGAAGGATGACGGAAAGTATAGTGCAGCAGTTTATTGAAGAGTTGCAGTGCCCCCTGTGGTACGACGACGGCGTGCTTGCCAGCATTCTATTGTTCAAGATGGTCGTGCATGGCAACAAAACCACCTCTCATCGTCACAGCAATCGACTGTATCGAGATCCACACCTTTCCATAAACTGTGGACACGTGTTTTGCAAGTACGTTGTGCAGATAACCTGGCGCAATCCAACTCCCTACACGTCGCCACCCGCACACGTGCAGGGAGTGTGTCGTGAACAAGCTCGCAGGCAGGGGCATTATAGAGTCACGGTGCCCCTTTCCCCTGACAAGCACCAAGGCATGCAACCTCCCGCTGCCCCGCAAGGACCTGCGATCGCATCACAAGATCCAGGCCCTTGTGCAACACATTCACGTGCTGTGCGCCCAGGGTGTGCTCCCTGCATCTGCACTGCCCCTCAGCCCACCATCAGGCGCAGAACAAGATGATGTTGAGGTGGATGATGTGGTTGGGCAAGACAGTGTGCCGCAGTGCGAAGGAGGAGAGGATGTTGAAAAGGACAGCTTGTCACTTGACAATTTGCAACAGCAAGTGTGTTTGTTTGTGTGTGCATATGATGTTGATGGGTGTTGCAGCATGTTGTGGTGGTATCTTGCACCCATGTACACAATGCACACATGCGTGTGTCAGCAACATGTTTCCCACCCTGACAGGTTGCAGCCATGCTCCCCAGCAACCCCACACAACTGGCAGCACTCGCCAAGCAGCTCCAGCAGGGTATAGAGCAGTGTACATCACTCCTAGAGGCACACAATAATGCTGCTGGGTGTGATCATCATGGAGGATTAGGTACACAACCACCACCACAGCAGCAGCAGCAGCAACATGAGCAACAGCCACATGATGATGACGATGATGATGTTACCATGGCTGATGAGGATGATGATGATTGTCATCATGCTGATGATGCACACCATAGTGGTGCTGATGCACACAACCCACACAACGCCATGGACTGCAATGATCACCAACCCAGCACCAACATACCCTCATCCTTGCACAACAATGCCGCGCACAACAAGCATCAGCGTGCCATGAGAGCCCCACCAGTGGCAGCACCACCACCAGAGTCTATACCTGTGCAGGAGATGTTTCACCTTGACCAGTTGGATGAGGCATTCAGGCAACGGGGGTACATGTATGTAATGGGGGGGCTGGGGAATACACGTAGGTGATGGTTCAACATACATGCACATTTCAACACACATATCCAACAGGTTGTCACCGCCACGGCCCAACAACAATAACGCTGCTGCTCGTGAACCCAAACCCCACGATGCACAGCACCACCACAATGCAGCAGCACCAACACCAGTGCATATGCAACCAGGGGCAACACAGGATCAACCAGCATCACGCACAACACGAGGGAATCCCACACAGCAGGGTGGTGTTGCTGCACCAGAAACCACCCCAAACAACAACAGCAACTCTACAAAACCCACTAAAAGGAAGAATGGAAAGCAACCCACCGCCAGGCACAACAGTGCAGCCACCACATCACATTGTACAACACATGATGATGACAACGGTGGTGGTGGTGGTAATGGTGGTGCTGCAGCACAGCCAACAGAGGGCATTGTCCATGGGAGGAGCGGCAGAAGCACTCGTAGGGTGAAAACACAACACGAAAATACACAGAACACACAAGGAAAACATAGTGGACAAGATGGTAGGACAGGGGGTCGAGAGCAGGGTGTGCATGGCAGGGCACAGCGGCAGGGACGAGGTGGTGGTCGCCATAGTGGTGGCAGTGATAGTGGTGCAGCAGGAGGGGTGGCAGGGAGTCAGGGCAAGACAGCACCCAAAACCCCCAGTGCACAGCAGATGGTGGGGCGCACCATTATGTTGTGTGATTCGGGGGAAACTGCAAGCATCACAAAGTACAACCGACAAAAGGTACGACATGGTGTGAAGCAATGGTGTGTACATATATGTGTACACATATGCATAATGTTGTACATGGCATATTGTTATGATGATGCATTGTATCCAAACCAAATAGGGATGCTTGTTGACCATGGTCAACGGTGGTCAACGCTGGGTCAACCTGAACAAAGTGGTGTGGGTCCCTGTTGATGAATCCCCTGGTGAAGCAACCCCAGCCACACAAGCAGGGGATAGTGGGGGAACAGGGGGGAGGGGGGGGGGGCGAGGCAGGTCGGGACGCAAAAGCAGGAAAACTCAAAATACCACTACTTGTTCAGGAAGGGAAGAGGAGGAGGAGCATGAAGAGGAGGATGCACAGCGGCACGAGGATGATGGGCATGATGAAAACTGTGACAAGGAAAACAACCACCAGCAGCAGGATGATACACCAAAAGCAAGAGGGCGTCAGAGGGGTAAGAAAGCAAGCACACAAGTGGCCGACCACCACACCCTAGAGCCACCCCCACGCAAACGATCACGACGAGGAACAGCAACCACTGTTGACACACACATGGAGGATGCTTGTGTGGGCCCCACTGGACATACAGCAGCAGCTGCTGTGTGTGATGTCAACACCACACCACATGGTGACAATGGTCGTGATGCAGCAACACACATGGAGAATGGCAGTAGTAGGGCGGTAGACCATCCTGATGTCGCCCCCCCGGCACCAGTCACAGCACCAGTCACAGCACCAGTCACAGCTCCTGTTGTGTGTGCATCATCGCTGTCATCTGCTTCAATACAGCACATACAGCAGGCTGTGGAAAAGCTGGGGGGACGCTATGTAACTGGAGCCATGCCTAGGTGTGTGTGTGTGTGTGTGTGTGTTGATCCCCTGTACATTTCCCTTACACATTCCCCTTACACACCATCCACCATATACACCCCCCCTGTACAGTGATGCTACACATCTTGTGTTACACATGCCCTCTTCCCTCATTGCCAAGCGCCCCATCAAGTACTACCAAGCCCTCCTGCAAGGGTGTTGGGTGGTGTCAGAACAGTGGATTGATGCATCTGTGAGTGCTGGGCACTGGGTAGATGAGCAAGAGTATGCTGCCAAGGTGAGCAGGTGTTTTTCAGGGGCCAGGTGGTTTTGAGAGGGGCAGTTTGTTTTTGAGGGGGTATCACAGGGACACCTGCTTCATGCGTGTGCTACATGAAAGAAAACACTTGACACACACACATGCATCATCATCACCCACCACCATGTCCAGGGGGATGTCTACACAGTGGAGGTTGATGCCCAACACAACAGCGTCACCCATGCACGACAACTCAAAGCCAGCAATGCTCCTCAACTCTTTGCAGGCCTGCGTTTGCATCTTCTAGGACCCTTGTCATCGAGGGCTGGCTTTCGACAAGAGGATGTGATTGCCATGTTGCAGCTGGCTGGCGCAACCATCGTAGGAGCACCCTTGCCAACTCGTACACATCCCCCCACGTATGCAGAGGTGCTGCAAGGGGTGGTACCCATTGTTCCCTCGTTTGGATCATGGCAAGCACGTGGAGTCAAGGTAGATTTGGGGGGGGTTGATAGTGGGTTGTTGACAAGCATGGTGTGCATGTTGGTGTGCATGACTGCGTTCTCCATTTGCATCACAACACATCATGACACGCAGAATTATGTGGCGTTGCACATGCGGTGGCTGTTGAATAGCATCAGCATGATGGAGCTGCAGCCCATTGCCGAGTATTGTGTTGCACAAGGGGACCGACATGGGACACCAGTGTGACTTTGACTCCGACACGGAGGGGCAACAACAGGGTGTGGGGGTGGGTGGGGGAGCAACAGGTCCACACATAGTACTAGTATGATTGATGGGTTTTTTATGATGTTCGATATAGTTACCGCCGTAAGGCTGATGATTGCATGCGTCCTATTGCAATGCCCTTGAAATGGAATATGTACCAGCGTGATATGGCGTGATCAGCTTGATGCCTTCCATCAGCTGCCTATGGTGTACATACCTGTTTCATCGCGACGTTTGCACGCTTTGTTGAGCTCATAGGCTTATTGCTGTACTTTTGGCATCCAGTATGGCATCCCACGAGTGGATTGCAAGGGCATTGGCAACCCACAAAAGCTATGAGGATCTCCCTGCAAAAGTGCAGGCAACTCTGCCCCTCTCTGAGTGGCGTGCAAGGTGCGTGATGGGGTGTGGTGGGATGTGAACGGGCAATGTGACCGAGCAACACAACAAGATGATGCATTGCATCACATGCGGCATGGCAACACTCGAGACAGGGTCAAGGCACATTGCATCCACCGTGGTTTTGAGTGGAGCAACTGCAATGCACGCACATGCTGCTCAGAACAGGAATACTATGAAGAGCTCCTGCGCTATTACAAGCGCCACGCACGGGTATGATGATTATGTGTGGTGGTTGAGCGCCACAATGGTGCATCACCACTGTTGCTCATCATCCGCTGTTATTTCCCACACAGTTGTTTCCCTATCACATGGCAGACTACATATGCAGGGTGATGCGCGTACAGCCCTTTCGTTACTATTGTGACATTTTGTTTGCATCCCTCCGTGATCAAAAGCAGTATGACCAGTTGCCCAACTTTACTGTATGTGTATCTCATATGTGTGTGTGTCCTGTGTTGCATGTGAGGATTCGCATTCACCCATATCTTTTTCCTTTGCACTTTTCTTTCTTTTTGCATTGTCTTCCGTTTGCATTTGTCTTCCTTGCACCATAACAGCGCCCCCATGATGAACACCCCTCCCCCCCCCTCACCCCACCCCCCCAGGCAGCAGACATTGTCCAACACGTTGGTGTGGGACGCAATGAATACATTGCCATCCTCAATCAGTGCAAGTCAAAAAAACTCCTATGGCGTGTTAACAAGGGCATTGCTCGCGATTTTTTCCCCGACCACCCCCTTCCTCCCAAAGCAGAGTCATGGTGGAGGGTCAACGTGGTCAACGTGGGGGAGAGTGAATACAGGGCATTGGAACCAGGGGACAAGGCTCTGTTGCAGGCTGCAGCTGTGACGGGGGGTGTGCCACTGGAGACGGTTGATAGGGGGAAGACGATGGAATTGTATGCACAGGGGTTGGTGTATTTTACGGTGCCAATTGCACCGAATGACCACGTGACCATTCCACCACTAGAGGTATGTGATGGTCTTTTTTTGTGTCATAGTTGTTGTGCTTTGTATGCTATGGGTGGTGGTGTTTCTCAATCACAAACCACCCCCACCACCCCCCACATTCACAAAACACTCACAAAACCCACACAAACAGGGGTTTGTATCAAATAAAGACAGCGAAACGTCAGAAACAAAAGGGGATCCCCTCGAAACCCTTTTATATGCCGTATTTGTTGCCACCAGTGCTCGTGCCTCTGTTGCCCAGCTTGCCAGCATGCTCAGCGTGGACCTGGCTGCATTACAAGCAGCACTGTCTGTTGCGTGTCGCCTCGGGTTTGCCTCCCTCGCCCACCCTGGGGGGGGGGGTGTTGCTGGGAGTGTGGGAGGGGGGGGTGTTGGGGGGGGTGTTGCTGGGGTTGGTGTGGAAGGTCAGGGGATGCGTGGGGAAGGGGAAGATGTGGATTTTGGAGGGGAGGAAGTTGCTGTGGAAGATGCATCAAGTACAGCAGAGGGCGTGGGGGTGGATGCATTGGTGGGGGGGAGGGAGGAGGGTGCGGGGGTGGCGTTGGTGGTGGATAGTGAGGTGACGGGGTATTTGATGATGGGGGCGCTGTCTCCTGGGTTGAAGAAGCACAGCGTGACATTGTTTGAAGGTAGGGTGGTTGTGGTGGTTGGTGTTTGTGTATGTGTTGTTGTTTGCAATCGTGTTTCCCATGCGTTGTGTTTTCAGTGCACCATGCTTTGCGTCCTCCCCCTCACGCCTACACACACACACATATGCACCCCCTCACACACCCACACATGCACCCCCTCACACACACACTCACACACACCTGTATCAGGTGGTCGCATCACTGGTGTGGATGTCATACAGGAACTGTATGATGAGCTTTTGGTGAGTATAGGTGCTGCTGCCCAGTTTGAGGGGGAGATGAAGCACTTGGCTGAATATGCACGGTGAGTGTGTGGGTGTGGGTGTGGGTATGAGGGTGGGTATGAGGGTGTTTGTGTACCTGTGGAGGTCTGCAAGTGATGTGTACTAGTTGCTTCCAACCCCACCCACACCGCTCCCCACCCCACCCACACCTCTCACACACAGGGGTCTCGCCATTGCACTGGAATGCATACGTGCATGTGCCCCCCACCGAGCACCAGTGGAGATCCTACGCAAGGAGAACCTGGCAGGCCTCTTACCTGCAGCTGCATACAGGGTGCTGGCGCACGCATACGTTGCTATTGTGCCCATACACCCACTGCCATACCCACCCCTGCCACTGCCGATGGTGGTGGGTGGGAAGGGGGGGGGGCAGCATGGTGCGTGGGGGTGGGTGGGGGTGTTTGGGTGGGTGTGTTGGGAAATGAAGGGAGAACAAGTACACACAAGATGGCACATTTAGACACACTACACACACACTACACACACTGTACACACTGTACACACTATACACACGCACTCTACACAATTACACATATACACACAATTATACAGGCCCCACCAACCTGGGCCCCACATGTGAGGCAGCAACACCATGGCTGCAGTTGGCACTGTGGGTGACCATGAAGAGGGGCCCTCCCACACTGATACTTGCAGGAGGACAACGGTTGACCTCACTGCCTCGTGAATTACAACAGGTGGGGGGGGGATGAGATGTGAGAGGGAGGATGATGTTGGTTGGGATGTTGTTGATCGCCAATCGTTGGGTGGGTGGGTATGGTGATGGTCGTCCACATGATCAAGTGTGTGTGTGTAGGGTGTGCATGTGTATTAGTGACCTGCCTGTAGTCACACAGTACCTCCCATGTTCCAATCCCCATCCCCACACCCACATTCCCACCCCCACATCCCCATCCCCATCCCCAACACAACAGGCAACACATGCCCTGTTGTGGCCCTTTGCAACAGATGCAGTCCACTGTACAAACCCACCCGCACTCCTCCCTGCACACCTCTTGCTCTACAGTATAAACGAGTGGCTCGCCCGCACCGCCATCATGGTGGCACCCCTGAAGCTCCCCGGGGGTGGGGCCGAGGAGGGGCCCAGTCGTGGTGGTGGGACCCCTTCACCCACACTGGCGACGGTGGATGTGCCCCTCCCACTGGATACAGCTAGCTCATCATTGTCACATGTTGGTGGTGACACAGCACGTGGGGCAGAACATGGTGGGCGAGTGGCGGGGGTGGTGAGCACAACAGGGGATGTGGTGCATGTGCCACTGCCACCGGGATGTGATGGGGATGCTCAACACGCACTGGGGCTGGATACAGCAGTGGGTTGTGTACGTATGCTACAGGTGCAGCCGGGTGGTGGTGGGATGGTGGTGGTGGTACCTCCTGTGCATGGGGATCTGGGGGGGGATCACGAAACGCAACGGTAGGGGGTGGTGGTGGTGATTGTGTCGTGACGTGTATGGGATGCCGCCACCAACCATGTTGTGTGCAAACTATCACAGGGGTGATGTTGCTGACAGTGCAGATGCTGCAGATGCTGCTACGCAGTCACTACAGGAGACTCCCCACATCATCGACCACCCAGAAGCATGGATACCACTACACATGTGCTTGGGACTGCCACTTGTACCACCTGCGCTGTGCGCACAGGTATGGGTACTTTGTGACAATTGCGCACCGTGACCATTACCCATACACACCATCAACCCATACACGCCATTACCCATACACACCATATGCACACCACCTATTCTACCTCAGGTATGTGCACGTGCCAAGGCAACCAAATTCCTCACTGCAGAGTCGAGGGCAGCCCATGATGCAGGGCAGCGGTGCCTGCAGTCGGTGTTGAGGGGCCTCATGACACAGTATGCGTTGTGCAGCCCCAGCCTGACAGGCAATGGCGGGTTTGATACGCTGGGTTGCATCGATCCGCCCGTGTATAATTTGTGGTTTGATGGCACCACACTGCACACACGCCAGCACGAGGAGTTTGGGTGGAGTTTGGTGCATGGCTAGCGATGTTTTTTTGGGCAATGTTTCTACACGGTTTTGCATGTACACAGTAAACCTCGTGCATTGCAGGTGCAATTGACAAGTTTGTGGCGGTATACAGCACGCACGAAACATGAGGCTACAGTAAAATTGTCCATCACACAAAACACATACACGCCTTTGTTGACTGCTTGCCGCCATAGCAACAAGTCAAGCAATCAACATCGTCCACAATCAACAAAGAGCTCAACGATCTAGCCTCAACAACTGGTGACCAGACATCGCATCACATCAGATGGGAGTTGTGCCAGCGCCTGGCCCAGCACCGGGTGCCAAGCCACCAGGCAGCAACCCAGCAGATAAACACACAAATAAACCTAGCAAGCCACTCAACGGCAGTTCTGGGGCATCCGCAGGTGCAGCAGCAGCAGGAGCTGCCGCAGCGGGCACATCACCATGGGGCGCGTGGGGTGCTGCTGCACAAAAGCACCTCGCAGAATTGTACGTGTGTTGAATGTTGGTGTGTGTTGAATGTTGGTGGGGTGGGTTGGGGGTGCTACAACAAAATGGTGTTGTTTAATATTGGTGTTGTTTACACCTGCACCACGACATTGATGTTGTTTGCACCCCACTGTACTGGTACACCTTGACAACACACCACAGGAAGGTCAAGGCAGACACTGCTGCACAGGATTGGCAAAAGCAGGCTAAGAACTTCAAGTGGCCCAAGAAATGGGAAATGCCAGGTGTGTATTATGTGTATCCCGTTCCTTGTGATACATGATGCACACGACAACATATGCACATGACAACCCACACACAGTGCACGTCGATGTGGATGTGATTGGTCCCCAAATGGTAGGCAGTGTGTGTTTCTACTGTGTGTGTGTGTGTGTGCTTAACTGCATGTGTGTTATCATATAGTGTATAGTATGGTGTGTGCCATGCACACCTCTGCCTTATTGCATGTGGATGGGCAGCGGCACACATGTACACCCCTTCCCCCCACACACACCCTACACACACCCTACACAGGAGACCCTCAAGAATACAGCTATTGAGGTGTGGGATGGCCTCCCCCCCCCAGCACAGCGCTACCTGCCATACATAGCAAGCTCAGGAGTGGCAAGCTTCATCACATACAAATTACAACGCAAACGTGTACAACTAGAGGTGTGAGAGGGTGATTGAGAGGGTGTGTGAGAGGGTGATTGAGAGGGTGTGTGAGAGGGTGATTGAGAGGATGTGTGTATGATTGAGAGGGTGTGTGTATGATTGAGAGGGTGTGTGTATGATTGAGGGGGTAAATACATACGCATATATCCTGCATACCCCCCTCCACACATCACACCACACAGCGGCAACGGAACGAGCGATTGCGTGACAAGGTGGCAGCATTGACCCAGGAAAACGAAGCATTGACTGAGAAACTCGACCGGGCCCGCAAGCAACCAGGCATCACCTCAGACACAGAACTGCGCATGGCGGCCGCTGTTGCAAAGGCAACACAAGCAGCAGCACAGGCGTCCAATGCAGCGGCACATGCTGCGGAAGTTGCGACGGCGTGTGTGATCAGCAGGGGACGACCTCCGCCTGCACCTGCTGCATGATGGCTGTGTTTTTCTTAAAGTGTTTCCGTTTGGTGTGTTTATGTTGGTGTGTTTTTACTTGGTGTGTTTTTGCTTGGTGTGTTTATAATTGGTGTACATGTGTGTATATTTACATCACAAATACGTAACACATCAATCGTTGCACATACATGTGTAAGAACAAACAACAAAAACAAAACCAAATCACCATCATCATCATGGTCCCCTATGCGCGCCCCCCCTTGAGTGCTTTGGCCTTGGCTGACTTGCGTTTGGCCTTTTTCGCAGCAGCAGCCTTGGCCTTGCTGTTGACCTGTCGCTTATCCGCCCGCATACGAGGGTCCAGACGGGGCCCCTTGCGCTTGGCACCCCGCCCAGCTTTGCCCCCTTTGCGTCCCTTGCCAGTTGCGCGTGCCTTGGCCATAACCTTTTCGATTTCCCTCAATTTGGAGGACGCAGGTACGTCATCCTGCCCAGCAATGGCCTCGGCCTTTTGTCGTGCAGCAGCCAGCTTGACCTCGAGGCGCTTGCGTTTGCGCGCTTTTGCCTCGGCCACTTTTTTGATGGGGCGGGCATCCACTGCCTTGAGTGCCTCCTTGGCATCGTCAATCTCTTGCTTGGTGAGCTCAATGATGGGACTGTGTTGTTTGTGGTAGAGGGGGGGGGGGGGGGACAGGGGTGTAGAGAGGTGTTGTTCGTATAAAGGCACACTGTCAAAACACAACTCCCTCGCCTCTCTTTCTCTCTCTCTCACTCACACACACACACCCAAAACATACCGCATGTGTTTGTACTCATCCTCCTCAAACCACCTCGGCAGCCCCTCGTCGTGAAACGCCCGTTTGTTATATGCAGCCTCGATGATTGACCACCGCTCCTTGCCTCGCAGCATACGCTTTGCCAGTGCTCGTATTTCCACCTTGGCAGCATCATCCAGTGCCTCAAACTCATCCTCAGAGTCACTGCTTTGCACGCCCCCTGCCTTGAGGTCGGGTGCTTCCGGAACCACCTCAAACTCATCATCCTGCATCTCAACGTCACTTTCGTGACCTTGGCTGCGTGAAGAGTCATCGTTGAGGTGGGTTACACCCTTGGTTGAGGTGGTTGTTGGTTTTGTTGATGTACGTCGGGTTTTTGCATCGCGCTCCTCCTCCTCTTCTTCCTCCTCCTCTGCACTACTCACATCAGAAGAATCCTCCATAGAAGAATCCTCTTTTTCCACAGGCGTTGGCCTCACACGAGCTCGTTTTGGTGGTGCCTCTTGCAGGTTGAGGAGTTCGGGATCTTGAAACAGACCTTGGCTAAACCACTGGACTGCTTGGGCAGCGGGGGTTTTGGGGCGACCTGCAGAGCCAGGCAGTTGTACCAATAGCCCACCACCTTGCTCCTGGGTTGTTGTTGATGATGATGGGGTTGTTGCTCCGTACGACACACAAGCACTGAGGCAGATGTACACCAGGAAATCCATCACAAGCAAGAATACATATACACATCACAAACAACAACAACACGTCATATCACCATTTACCTCTTCCTCCTCCACTGGCTGTGCCAACACACCCTCCGCATCCAGCCCCTTCCCCACACCCTCCCCATCACTTCCCCCCTCCTCAAGCTCCCCAGCCATCCCCACACGCTTGCGCTTGCGTGCTGCTGCGTCTGCTGCTGCTGCCTTGCGTAGTTTTTGTCGCACCAGGTAGGATTGGTAGGACTCCTCAAAACCCTCATCAAGGGCATCGTCATACCTCCTGGGGGGTTGGTGGTGGGAGGGTGATTGGTGGGTGTGAGCGGGTGATTGGGTGTGTGAGGGGTGAGTAGTGGAATGGAGAATGATGTTGGATACAGTGATAGGGTGTGTAGGCATGCGTTCTTAACCCCACAGCAGAGTGAATAAATGCACATGAGGTCCTTTTCACAGCCTTGGGTGTTGATGTACGGACGCATGGGAAGACGGGGTGGGGCATGAGGAGCCCTTTTTGTCCGAAAACACACCCCGTGGCAAAGCGCCGATATACATACATTGATATGGTGGTGTAATGGTCGATGGATGCAGGGCAGACACACAGACAAAAACACATATGAACATGTATAAACATGTATACACATACACAAACATGTATAAACATACCAAAAAACAGACAAAGAAACATACAAAAATACTAGGAATGCTGTTGAGCGGCAGCAACCCCAAGTTTGCAAACCACGTGCATACGAGTGCATCCATTCCATGGCCACACCCCACACACACTCGTACCCCCCCAAACAACACCCCCACACCCCCTCTTCACCCCCCACCCCCAAAACCAGTACCCACACACACACCTCATGCGCTCCTCTGAATCTGCGTCGGAATCTTCTTCCACACCTTCCTCCTCTGTGTCATTCTCAGTGGAGGATGCTTCTAGAAGGTCTAGCTCCTCTGCAGAGGGGGCCCCTGCTGACTGAAGGTGTGCTGCTGTGTTGCTGCCCTGTGAAAAATAAGGGGAATGATGGGGGATAAGAAAAGGAGGGTAAAGGAGGGAATGGAGGGGAATGGAGGGGAATGGAGGGGAAGGGAGAGGGGTAGGAAAGGAGAGGGGTACCAAAGGCACCACACACACCACATACACACCCACATACCCACCCCATACACACCCCCACACCCACACCCACACCACCACCATACCTTGATGTTGACCAATGAAAACAGCCCCTCCTCAGTGCCAGCATCAGCGATACCCTCTGCCTGAGCCAATTGTGCTGCCCTCACACGTGCCTTGAGTTTCAGCTCATGACGACGACGCCTGTCTTTTTTACTGTGTGTGAGGGAGGGGAGGGGGTGGGTATGGGGAGTGTGTGGGTTTGGTGTGGGTGGGTAGGGGGAGTGGGTGGTTTGTCTAGCGTCAACACGTAGCATGTGTATATGCTTGTATGCAACTGAAGACAACAATGCAAAGGCCATACACCAACACCCTCCCACCCACCCACCCATCCACATTCCAGACACACATCAGCACATTCATCAACACACACCAACACACACACACACACAAACAAACAAACAAACAAACACACCGTTGTGTATCCATCTTCTCCTTGAGTTCAGCCATTTCCATTAACACCTTTTCCTCAGGATCCAATTCCTCTTCCTCCTCCTCCCCTTCCTTGTCTCCCTCTCCCATCTTGTCTCCCTCACCACCTGCTGCTGTTCCTCCTGTCTTGTTTTTGGCTGCTGCTTTGGTGGCTGCGTCCATCTCCTTGTGCAACTTGAGACGCCTGTGTGTGAGGGTGTGAGTGTGTGTGTGTGTGTTGTGGGTGTTGGGAGACATAGAGATGAATAATAACAATAATAATAATTCATAGGCAACAGTCACAACAAAGAATCAAATACACACAGACGCGTACAATACACAAATAGTACCACCACCATCATCATGACACACCACCACACCACACCATCACCACCAGCATCACCACCACCATCATCACCACATACCACTTCAACAGCTGCTTAAACTCAGAACGCCCCAACACCTGCAGGTCACCACACAATGTGCGTATCTCTGCATTTGTTGTCACATGCTGGGCGATAAACGCTGCCTGCTGCTCTGTGATGGGGGGACCTGCTTTGCTGGGGGTGTCTGCATCCCCATCAATGGGGGGGCCCTCCAGGCTCCCAGGGCCCTCCAGCACCAACCTGTGTGTGAGGAGGGAGGGTTGGTATGTACAACCATTGTATCCATGGTGAGAGTATGAGGGGTTATGAGGGGATATGATGGCATATGAGGGGATTTGTATAGGGTGATGGGGGGAGTATGAGAGGGGATGTGCACATGTTGCCTGTTGTTTGTTTGTGCTCACGTGCTCGCTCTCTGTTTCACACATATACATGGAGCATACATATATACACCCCACACACACCTGTACAATACACACACATATACAGCACACACACACACACACACATGTACAGCACACACACATGTACAGCACACACACACACACATATACAGCACACACACACACACACATGTACAGCACACACACACACATATACAGCACACACTCTCAAAACCTACCGTGTATGGTTGCCCAGCACCTCAATAGGGTGATTACTCAGCACAAACGCAGCAGCACTGATTGCCTTGTGTGTGGTGGATATGCCCTCTGCATATCCCTCTCTGTGTCGTTGTTTCTTCACCTTGTGTTTGATGAGGGCATCTGGGCCTGCATTGGGGGCTATCTCAGTGACCTCCTGTGTGTGTGTGTTTTGGGCGGGTGGGGGGTGGGGGGTGGAGGGAAAGGGGTGGGGGGGTGCATATACAGGTGCGTAAGTGGGGTAGATGTGAATACAACAGGATGCACACACAAAACATGACACATCCTCACCATACATCCTTGTATAATACATGTATATCACACACAATGACACACGCAAACACAAACACAAACACAAACACACCTGAAACAAGTGTCGTGGATCCAGCAGACGAGGGTCAATCTTTGCCGGTGCTTTATACCCCAGACACACCACAAATATCTCTGCTGAGGTGGCACGTGATGCTGCTGGTTTGGTGGCCTCTACCTTGTTGAAGAGCTGGTTGAAGGCAAACAATAGACTGGTGTAGTCTTTGGACCTGTGGGGTGTGTATGAGGGGGGATGATGAGGATGTGCATACGTAGGTGTAATGATAGGTAATGATAAGTAGAGCATGTGCCATACACATGTGACAATAAAATGAATATCGTGGTATTGTTGCTGCTGCTAATGGTGGCACATGGTACATACAACCACCACCATCACCAAAAACACCCTCCAAAACACCAAAAACACCCTCCAAAACACCAAAAACACCCTCCAACACAACAACAACCACCCCCCACACAAACAATCACAGTACCTAAAAATCTTGGTCACAAAGGTACCATTGGGTGCAAGAAACTCAGTTGCCAACTTGAGCGCTTCCAACACCAATGCCGACTGTGTAAATGCCTCGGATGACCATGCACCACCCACATTGGGTGCACCATCGTGCAAGACACAATCCATGGGGCTCCCATTGGCCTCCTTGCGCAGCTGGGCGCGTGTTTTTTGGGTGGTGATGTCGCCGATGAATGTCTTGACGCCCCGGATGGGCCTGATGGGATCGAGGTCCACACCGATGATCAGGCTGCTGACGGGCATATACTTGGCTGCCACCTAGTGTATGTGGTGTGAACAAGGAATGTGGTGTGGTGTATGGAAAAGGAGCACGGGGTGTGTTTTTAGGTGGAGTGCTGTTGTACACGTGCGAATGGGTACACCTACCTGCAACCAACCGCCAGGTGCTGCGCAGAGATCAAGGGTGGCACGTGATTTGCTGAGAAAGTCATACTTGCGGTTGAGCTGGATGAGCTTGAATGCGGCACGTGAGCGAAACCTGTGGGCATGGTTGATGATGGCATGCGGTGGTGGTCATGGTTGCCACATTGTCTTCCTTCCAAACAACGTACCCTTGCTCCTTTGCCAAGTGGTAAAACTTGTCAAGCCTATGCTTTCCCTTGGCTTTTTTGCCCATGGTGTGCACCAATCAGTGGCTGCCACCGACACAGACGCACGAGCAAGCTTGTTGTACGACGCGTTCTAATGCGCCCGGTTACTCTGAATATTGTACAGTGTATTTATGGTTGTTTTGCGAGAAAACGCTGCTGTTTGTGGGCGAGCCGTTTTGGTGTTGACCAGTGTTTTGTTTTTTGTTTACCTTGTGTGATACAGTCTGTAACAAACTCGATGCGCGCTGTTGTGCAGCGTGTCCTGCGAGGCAGTGTGGAGGTAGGGTGACTAGGGAACCATCACAATTGTTGTGCTCGTGTTGATCAAATCATGCTCCACCATGCTCAGGTGGAGGGCAAAATTGTGTCAGAAATAGGCCAGGGCTTGGTTTGTTTTATTGGGGTGGAACAAAATGACACCGATGCTGATGCAGAATACATGTACGAGCGTATGTGGGTATATGGTGTTGCAAGGCATCATCCAACACCCACCACTCTCCCACATACAGTGCACGCAAGATCCTAAACATGCGGCTATGGCACAACAGTGAATCAGGCAAGACATGGAATCAAAGTGTATGATGGTGGTCGATGGTGTTGTGCATTCCGTATGGTGTACCATGGTCCACACACACATGCTACTGCACACGTGCATTCTTGGGTCACCCACCCACTCTTGCAGGTGACAGCCATTGGGGCTTCCATCCTCTGCATTTCCCAATTCACACTGTGTGGGAGGCTGCAGGGCAACTCACCAGACTTTAGCAAAGCCATGAACCCGCAAAAAGTGTGTATGGTAATGGGTACATGTTGTAGCACCCCAGCAACCTCAACACACATCACGCAGGCACGAGAAATGTATGAGCACTTCCTTACACGGTTGAGCAAGGACTATGGCATTGAGGGACGTGTCAAGGATGGTGTGTTTGGTGCAATGATGGCGGTGTCACTGGTCAACGACGGGCCTGTGACCTGGACACTCGACTCTACAATTCGGTGACTTGTAGAGTCAGTGACTTGTGTTTTCTCAGTTGAAAATCTACATTGCAATTCCCCCTATTATAACACTATCCCCCATATTATATGTATGCGCACGCTTGCAGCAGGGCTCACAGTCCCATAGCTCACATCACAGTAATAGTGCCATGCTCAGGTTTCTCGGCGTGCGTACCTGTACATTACCCGCTGTTTACAGGCAACCGATCAACTTATTGGCTGCACACATGACTGCACACCAGCGAACCCCATTGTCTGTTGTCACCAATAATGTATTATGCTTGTCACCCACTGCACGGCAGCCACATACCAAGTTGTACGCCGTTGCACCAGGTAGTATATTTGATGATGATGGTGATTGTCCATCGAAACAGCCACACACACAAGTCCACACCCCCATAGGTACTGCAGACTTGAATAGCACGGATGTACACAACTTGGAGCTGCATGTGGGTGCCATTGAACTGATCGTGGGACCCATGTTTGCTGGCAAAACCACCCGATTGCTGCAGAGGGTTGCTCAGGCAGAGGCCCAAGGACATCGTGTGCTCTTGGTGAAGAGCTGTAAAGACGATCGATATAGCCATGCAGAGGTTGTGAGCCACACTGGTCAACGCAGGGTATGTGGTGGTGGTGTGTGCAAGGTGTCGTGGTTAGCCTCTCCTGCCATCTGCACATCTCATGCGTCATCACACTCCAACCGTACTCCAACAACAATGGGCATGTTTGGCACACAGGCATGCTTGGCTGTAGCACAACTCCGTGACTTGCAACACACAGAAGAGTTTGCAGTTGCCGATGTGGTTGCTGTGGATGAGGCACAATTCCTGTCTGATGCTGCGTGGTTTGCACAGTGGGCAGCGGATCGCCATTGCAAGCGTGTCATCATGGCTGGCCTGGATGGGGATTACAAACGCCGCAAGTTTGGACAGGTACGGGTGTTGGTGGGGGGGAGACATGTGGGATATAGTTGCTGTGGGACATGGATGCTATGGGACATATGGGACATGGTTGCTAGTAATATAAAAATCAAGTGTGCACCAGCAAAACCACCATGGTGACCCAGATGTTGGACCTCTTGCCATGTGCAGACGTCATCGAAAAACTCTCTGCACGGTGCCAGTACTGTGAAGCTGATGGGCGTCAGCGGCGTGCTGTCTTTACGCTGCGCAAGGTGGCGGACGACCGGCAAGAAGTGGTGGGTGGGGCAGACATGTATGCTCCAGTGTGCCGCCGCTGCTACCTGAGTCTGTCACAGCTGGCAGAGTTTAGTGGGGCTGACAGTGAGGGGACGAGTGCCAGTGGGGGGGGGCTGGTGGGGCATGACGAGGAGGCGAGCAGTGCTGCACGTGAGAATACTGCGTGAGAGAGTACTGCGTGAGAGTCCTTTGTTGACATGGGCATTGTTTGTAGCTATCAAACACACATGTAGTCAAGACGTGTAAATCCCTGTGACCCCCCACACTCGCTAACACCAGGATGAGACACATCATGCAGGGTATAGATCACTCAGGGCTGCTGTGTGGTTGCAGCACCCCCATGGAACCTGCGTAAACACCGAGTGAAAACGAGTGAAAATCCGCCCCTTCGTTGTTCTGGTTGACTCATACATTGAGACAATCATTTCAAAGTTTGCATTTTTAGTTTACATTCAGTTTGTATATTTGTTACCTTTTGTCCGCTCCTCTTCGCGCTCCTGCCGCCGCCCCCGCTTGCCTGTTTCCTAGTTTATATCGAGGTACGATGTCGATTCCCATCCACGCCAGGGTCAGTCTGCCCTAAAACTTGCATCAATCAATCCTGCAACCCGTACATAACGTCCTTGCATTGCATAATCACAGGTGGCCATTACACAAACGACACACCACTTTCCCAGAAGGTCGTCGATGAAGTCCGCTCGCCATCTTCTCCTGCTCGTTCTGGTTGTCCTGTTGACAGCTATCAATCCTGCATTGGTACGCTTGAGCAACTATGATGCGTGCGCACTGATCTCACTGATCGCTGATGGCCTCTGGTCTACACCTCTGGTCAACACTACTCATCCTCCACCCCGCTCCCCCCCACAGGCCAAGGACGACACCAATCGCAGTCCCAAGCTGCGCAGCCCCGAGCCTGAAAATGAGTCTCCCAAAGTGCGCAAGAGCCCCAAACTGAAATCCCCCGAGGTGAAGAAAAGCCCCAACCTGGGGAGCGCAAACAAATCACCCAAACTGGAGAACGCAAACAAATCACCCAAACTGGAGAGCGCCAAGTCACCCAAGCTCAAGTCCCCAGAGCTGCCTGAATCCCCAGAGCTGCCTGAATCTCCAGAGATGGAATCCCCCAAGATTAAAAGCCCCAGGATCAAGAGCCCCAAACCGAAAAGCCTTCGTCGAATGCTCCTCTAGGGATCTGCAGCGATGGCGTGCACACAAGCATGTGCACGATAGGTTGACCTTAGACAGGGAGGTAGTGCAGATTTTCTTTTGTGCGCCCCTGCATGCAGCAGGCCGGTGGCCATTGACATTGCCTTTGTGCATGCGTCCACGTGGTGCACCAGTGGACGCTTTTGTTGCAACAAATGTTCAAGATAGGGCATACTTTCAATTGGTTGCCTTTTTGTATTTCTGCCAGGTGCTTGCAATTGCAGCATCAAAACATGTGCAACTGTTCTTGAACAAGGGGTGGATTGATGATTGGAGAAGCAATGGCTGCAGCACAGCCCAACATGTTTGAGCAACCCCGCACAATCCACGTGCGCAATGATTCACTTGCATACGATACGCAGCGTTTTAGCAACCCAGACGATGCGCAGGTGTGTTCCATGAAACCATCATCTTGTTGTCTTGCATATCCTGTCTCAACCCATATCCAACACAGTCGTCGTTGTTGAGGTTGCAGCATTATGCAATGGCACAAAATGGGGATGATGAGGGAATTGTTTCCGAGTTTTGTGCCAATCTGGACACGTTGTGGCTTGAGGATTGGCATCGTGACCTCAACGACCGGTTTGTGGACAACAGGGTGGTGGTTGAGGCGGTTGCGTGTATATGATGATGTAGATCACATCATATACAGGATGGCTGAGGTGGGCAGCGCACTCCAGGCAACACACTTGTTTGCACAAAACGGTGCGCACAAAACAGTGCCCTCTGCAACACAGCCCCTGGTATGCAACACAGGTGGAATGCACATGCCTTGGTATTTGTGTACGTGCACAGACACCCTCCCCCTCAACACAGGCTCCCCTGTCAGCAGGGGACACAGACATACAGCTGGATGTGCTGGTGCAAAAGCTCCTCAACCTCGATGTCACCACCCTCACGGTACACTTGGGTCCTTTTCCACTGTGTCCACACACCAACAACCACAATCCCCCTCCCCCAACAGGCTGCGTGCCTTGCCAGTGCATCCCAGCCCGTCTCCCCACTCCCCTCAGATGGCACCTCAAAAATGCACACCACTGCTGCTATGCACGGTGCTGATGTGCTGACTGGCGGTGTGGTGGGGGTCAAGCGGGACGTCATGGGGACCACCAAGGGGGGTACTGCTGCAGTGGTGGGTGGTCGCAGCATGGGTGGTCACAGCACAGTGCATCATGCACACCGCATGCATCATGATCATCCTGGTGCAGCACCCGTACCCTCTCACATGCCTGTCAATGACAATACTGGTAAAAATGCACATACTGCCAATCATACCAACACTGGTGGTCATCATGCAGAGCATCATGGTCGTCCTGAATTTGTGACAGCAGTAACAGCAACAGCTGGTCTTGGTGCTGCGGGTGGGGGGTGGGGTGGGGGTGGGGGGTGTCATGCAGGGGAGACAGGGCATGCAGTGCCACCACACTCACACACCAATGCTGCAGAAGAGCCAGACATGGTGTGTTTGTGGGTGGATGTGTGTGTGTGTGTGTTTGTACATGACACACTCCTCTCTCATTTGTGTGTGTGTGTGTGTGTGTGTGTGTGTGTACATGGCCCACTCCTATCTCATTCTCTTGTACACCCCCATAATCCTTCCCCTCACAGCCACCCCCATCATCCCCCTCACAGGCCCCCTCTGCTTCTGGATTTCGCACTGCCAAAACCATGTTGGGTGGTGCTGCCCTAGCCAACCTAAACAACAGCACTGGTGGTGTTGCCCCCTCTGTGGGGGTGGGGCGTGGGGTGGGACGTGGACGCGGTGGTAGTGGACGAGGCATGCGGGGTGTTGTTGCAGGTGTGGGGGCATGATGGGTCTTTTGTGCGTATGCTGTGTGTGACATGTGTATGGGTTGCGTATGTGGACGATGCCAGTTGTATGTGAATCGTATTTGTATTCTCCTCCTTTATTATCAACTTCATCATCATCATCATCGTCGTCGTCGTCGTCGTCATCATCATCTCATATGTTACCAATGTCACCCCCCAATCTTGACCCCTTGTTCACTCGCCCCCAATCAGGTGCAGGCCGGGGTGGGTTTGTTCCCCCCTTTGTTCGTAAAGCCCTTGACACAGATGGTGGTGATAACCAACCCCCATCATCACGTGCAGCCGGTGGTGGGGAGCATGGGGGTGGTGTGGGTGGAGGGGGTGGGGGCAATCAAGAGGGGCCCCTGTCTGCGAGGACCCTTGAGATGCTTGGCTGTACGTGCATATTTGTTGATGTCCATCCTGAGTTTGTTGTGCATGTAGTGTATATAGCCCTGTACATTGCTCTCACATGCTGTACTGTGTATGTATATTGTGTTGTGCATGTATTCCCACACCAGTATAATCATATATTTCCACACCAGTTTCATCATATGCATCATTCCCTTACTGTATGTGCATCTATGTACCTACACACCACACCCACACACCTCAAACCCCACAACACACCACCCACCCACCCCTTCCTTCCACACACATCCCCCCCCCTCCACACACACACACAGGTGTAGATGGTGAGCTACCAGAGGCACTACAACGCCATGACCCACACATAGTAGAACAAGTGTGTAATGATGTCCTCCATCATGGTGCCAATATCAACTGGGCTGACATTGCTGGGCTTGACACTGCGAAAAAATTGATACAGGAAATGGTGGTGTGGCCTATGCTCAACCCACACTTGTTCAAGGTGTGCGGATGGGGGTGGGGGGTGGGAGGGTATGCGTGTTGGGGGGAGGCGGGATGTGTATGTGTATGTTGGGATGTGTATGTCAGCTAATTTGCTTACAATACTATAACATCCCACATGACACACATGATACACGCATCACACACAACACACACAATACACACATAACACACACACACACAAAGCAAACCACGTCCCACCCACCACGTACGTATATCAGGGTGCACGTGCCCCCCCCAAGGGCCTGCTCCTTTTTGGCCCCCCCGGCACCGGCAAAACCCTCATAGGCAAGGCAATTGCAAGTGAAGTCAACGCCACCTTTTTCAACATCAGCGCCAGTAGTTTGACAAGTAAATGGATTGGAGAGGGGGAGAAAATGGTGCGGGCGTTGTTTGCAGTGGCGGGGGTGCTGCAGCCAGCTGTGATATTTATTGATGAGATTGATTCCTTGCTGACTGTACGCAAATCAGAAGGTTTGTTGGTTGTGAGCGGATGAAGGTGGTGTGCGGGCGAGTGAGGTGATGTGAAAGGGAGGGAATTTGTTGTTTGGGGGGGGGAGATTGTGTGGGGGGAAGGGAGGAATTCTCGTCCTCCTCATCATCATCATCACAACACCATCATCATCACCACCACCACCACCACATCACCATCCTCACACAATACCCTTGTTCTGCCTATCACACAATACCCCTTGTTCTGCCTATACTACACACAGGGGAGCATGAAGCAAGTCGAAGGCTAAAAACTGAAATACTAGTGCAAATGGAGGGGTGTGATCCCAACAGTGCTGACAGGAGGGTGCTGCTGGTGGGTGCCACAAACAGACCAGAGGTGGGGCTGTTGTTTGTGGTGGTGTGCTGTGGAGCCATGCACCACATCAATCATGTATTGTTGCAACCAGATAATGTACTGTTGCATCCACATCATACAGTGATTTTTTTATTACCTTTGTATGTGTGTGGCATACATTGTTGCCCCTTGCTCTTGCCGCCCACAACCCCCACACCACACACTACACACACACTCCACACACCCCCAACCCCCCAACCCCAAGGAACTCGATGAAGCAGCCCGTCGTCGCATGCCCAAGCAACTGTACATCCCCCTCCCCTGTGCCGCCGCCCGACAGCAGATGATCCTGCGCCAAATGCGAGACGTACGCAGCGCCCTCAGTGACCAAGACATGAACAAAGTGGTGGCAAAAACAGAGGGATATAGTGGCTCAGACATGCGAAACCTCATACAAGAGGCATGCCAGGGCCCCATCCGAGATGCAGTCAAACAAGGAGGGGGTGCCGCGCTGCGCACGCTGCGCGACGACGACCTGCGGCCGGTGGTGTTGCTGGATTTCGCAGTGGCGGCTCGGGCACAGCGTGCGAGTGTTGAGGTTGCCGAGGTGGTTCGATATGAAGAGTACAATGAAAAGCATGGGGCGAAATATGTGGGGGAGGAGGATGTGGCTGAGGAGATACTGGAGGACTGGTGAATTTCTCGTTTGGGAGAGGGGGTGTTTTTTTATGGGTGGGAGAATGATGTGAGAATGATTGTGTGTCAAAACAAAGACAATAAAAACATAACAAGGGCGACCCTTATGTGGTTGTATGTGTTACGCTTATGTCTGTGTGATGTTGCACCAACAAAATAAGAGTCACTGAAATACACCACTATGCACACACCACGATGACACACACGCTATCACGCACTCCCCTCTCACACACACCACTCCCCTCTCACACACACCATACAACCACCACTACTATCATAATCATCACAAGAGCTTTTGTGCACTCCCATAATAACGGGTAGGGAGCTTGCCCTTGCCTGTTTGTATAAGCAACACCAACATAAAGAGACCCAGGGCAAACACACATGCCTGCCATGCACGGCACCGTACACCCTGCATCACAGCTGGGTGAGGGAGGGCAAGCTGCATTGTAAAGAGCCCCAGGTACCATGTACACGCCGCCATCTATGAGTTTTGTGGGTGGTGGGTGTTGTAGACGTGCATTAGACACACGTTGTAAAGCTGGTGTACAGGTGGGCATGCTGTTCACCAACATGCACACCAACATGCACACCACCACCACCACCACCACAATCACCACCACCACCACCATGGGGTGCATCACCTTTCTATGCAAGCCCTTCACTTGTGCTTGTGTCCGTAATGGCAATCGGCTCATCATGCCGAGAGCCCGAAAAGACAGGGCCCCCAATAACACCGACAAACAGCTGCACCCCACTGTCAACAACCCAACCTTGCCATGGAGGCTTGTGAAATGATGCTTGTGGTGGTTGTTTTTATTCTTCCAAATGGCAAGCAAGCCGAGCAGGAGGGATGCCAGTGACGCCAGCTGTACCATGGCATGCTGACGTATGGCGGCAACACGATCCATACCCGCGTCTACGTGACGAAAGAGTGCTGCAAGTATGACACCCTCACTCATGAGACCCAGGTAGGCAATGGACATGAGGGATGGATGCAGTGCAAACAAGTTGCCCGGCTGCATGAGCGATGGCCATAGGGAAATGATGCTGCCCACCACTGCCAACGTTGCTGTTGCTCTGACTACGTTGACAGTCATCTGGTGTGTACTTAGTTGACTGGAGGCTACATGTGCTGCTGCTGGTGGTGGTAGAGTTGCTGATCAAGTTACATGATGAAGATAGATGATTTGGTGGGCATCGTTTGCTCGAGTGGAAGCAACCAACACGGCAGATGTATAAAAGCAGAATGAATGTGAAAATAAGAATTATATAACGGTATGAACCCACACCATAACACACACCTCATGCTGCCCAACTCTTCACAATGTGGAGCTTCATTAACAGCTGCCCCCACATATCCGCCACCCAATACATACTACGCATTGCCCAAATCATAGCACTGAGTCGCCAGCGTTTGCGCCGTGACGAAAAGGCTCCCAAAAACACCACCCGGCCCCCCGTCTCCCTCGAGTAGGCCATACCCTTGATAGCATGTGTTGCGTTGATACGCAACCGATCATGCACTGTCATGCCTGTGGAGTGTGGGGGCATACGGCATTTTGCAGAGCATTGCATTTTAAACACACACACACACACACCCTTTTCCCTTTCCAACCCCTTTTTCACCTCAACACACCCACACCCACAAAAACACTCCTACCTAATTGTGTCGCCAGTGGTCGCACCATCGCCCCAATCCTCAACACCTCCACCAATGGTTTGGGGCACTCCTCCAGCAGCCGTGACACATCACCCAATGAGTTCATACCGACCTCTTGCCTCAGCTTCTTGCGTTCTGCCTGAGGGACCTTTGACCAGTCTCTGGGTCGGAGAACTTCTGGAAGCACCCTGTGGTGTGTAGGGATGTGTGGTGTGTAGGGATGTGTGGTGTGTAGGGATGTGTGGTGTGTAGGGATGTACATGTACACCATACAGGGTATGGTAATGAGGAGGAGGAGGTGGAATGATGATGAATGAGGAGGAGGGATGAGGAAGAGGAAGAGTAGGTACGATGATGATGATGATGATGTATGAGGAAGAACAATACCAGGAGGAAGAGGAGGAGGACGAATGATGATGATGGATGGGGAAGAAAAATACATCCTGGAACACACACATCCACACACACACATCCACAAAGAAACACCCACACCCACCCACACACCGTCCAGCACGTTCCCCCACCATGGCAGTGGCCACAGTCTGTGCCGTGCCTGCATCTCCCAACACAAATGCACACCACAATTGACAATACTGCTGTCGGAGGGTGTCTGGGAGGAGGTGTACATAGGTGCCATGGTCGAGAAACACCAGCTGAGGTCGCAGCCTGTTGCCACGAAACCACCTCGATATACACCTAGAGAGCCAGGGGCCCTGGGAGAGGGGGCCCTCCTGGGGGCGGGGACGCACTAGAATGTTACCTGGGGAGGGGTGGGAGGGGGGAGGCACAATGTACGAGTGACACACCAGTATGTGGATCTGCATGTACATTACCCACACACCCCGTCCATACACACACACAATACACCCCCCAATACACACCAGCATGTGGATCTGCATGTACATTCCCTGTCTGAAAGGTCATGTAGGCAATGGCATCTGTGAGTGCTAGTGCTACTTCTCTTGCTCTCATATTGCAGGCTTGTATGCAGTCAACATCACTTATCTTGCATCCTGTGTGTGTGTATGGGGTGTGTGTGTATGCAGGGGGTGTGTTTGGAGGGCGTGCATGGTGTGTGCGAATGGAGGGTGTGCGAATGGAGGATGTGTATATGGAGGTGTATATATGGAGGGTGTGTATGGAGGGTGTGTATGGAGGTGTATTGTAGTGCAAATGCACATTGGACACCCTTTCCCAATCACAGCCATGACACACATACTCCACATGAACAACCACATCAAACAAACATCTCCACATCATCCACAACAACAAATACACACACTCCACATCATCAACCACAAAACCAACCACACACCATCAATCCATTCCATGGTCAACACTCGTTGACTGCATAATTGTGGATATGCATGTGGAACAGCTATTGACAATTGACCACTACAAGTACTGGCTAGCTGCTGTGCATTACGTACCTCCCCCTTTGTTTGGTGGTGGAGTGTGTGATGATGGTGTGTGATGGTGGTGTGTGTGATGATGGTGTGTGATGGTGGTGTGTGATGGTGGTGGTGATGTCATGGGGTACTTGCAACACACATTATGAGTATCCCCACCACTCTCTGTGTACCAGCTCAAAACAACGTCCCCAACAAAAACAAAACCCCCAACAACTCCACACAACCCCCCCCACACACACACCACCAACAACAAAATCCCCCCCAAACCAAAAACACCCCCCCGCCCCTCACCAGAAAATCAAGTTCCCGAGCAAGCCCATGTCCAATTTCCCCCACTATAAACTCAGCAGCATCATACTCTGGAAACAACCATTGTACCACTGCACTGAGAGCACGTGCTGCTGCCAGGTCAGCGTGTACCTCAGCAGCCAACCCCTCATATTGTACTTTGACTGCCACTGCCAGGGGGGGGCCTTGGGGGGGCTGTAGTGTTGCTCGGTGCACCTGTGGGGTGGGATGTGCGAATTCCTGTACTACCTATACATGGGTGCTAGCTATACATGGGTGCTAGCTATGCTACCTATGTGACACAAGGGGTATACGAACCATGTGCCACAATAATGGGACCCCACAAGCCATGTGCCACAATAATGGGACCCCACAAACCATACACACACACACACACACCTGTGCCAAGCTGGCAGCAGCAGCAGGGGTGGGGTCAAAGTCAACAAAAAGGTGATCAATTGGTTGACCAAATTCCCTTGATATGACACGTTTGACTTGGTCAAAGGGCCGAGGGGGTGCTTTATCCTGTAGCTTTTCCAACACACTGTTGGTGATTTGTTGGGGATGTTGCGTTGGAAATGTTGTGTTGGTTGCTGGATTGTGTTGGTGATTGTGTTGGTGGTGGTGTGTGTGGGCGCATGGGGAGAGTGCCATGTGCCAACCTCGATACATGCCAGATACTGTCCACATGCCACACACTGTCCACATGCCAACATTGATACATACTACACTGTAGCCTCACTCTCAATCCCCCACAGCACACAATCCCCCACACCACACAGTCAATCCCACACAGCACACAATCCCACACAGCAGTCATACGTTCTGTATTCAGGTGGTATGGCTTGCAGTGCAGACCCAAACTGGGCTGCTTTGGTGTACACACCCCCATTGCGCTCACACACATGAAGTAACCTCATGGCATGCTTGTTGTGCAGCTCAATGAGTGTTTCCTTGTATGCACTGTGTGTACAGACAGTGCATAGCATATTATGTGGTGTAGATGAGGGTGTGTCATTGACCCGCACACGCTGCTCATCACATACCTCGATGTTTTGTCTGGTATTTGTCGTGCTAGGTTGCCATAGTCGTAGGCAGCATATGTAGCCCAGGATACTGCACGGAGGGTGCGAGGAATGCTTGAAAGAGGAGGGAGGGTATCCTCGTTCCCGCTGATTGCCCACCATGTGGCCGTGCATGCCCCTCCCTGTTGTTTGAGAGCGGGGGTTATCTTGGGGATGTTTTACTTGGCATGTGCATACTGCAAGCAATAATATACCGCTGTTCCCGTAGCGAGCAGTGTTCGAAACATATCGCTATCGCTGATCAAAGCATCGTGTGGTTACTGTGGTGACTAAGCCCCCCCTGCTTATACTGTGTTGTTCTAGTTGTACTCTGAATGACTTGGATAAAAATGAATAAAGGTTTGCTGTTAAAACCCCGCACCGAGCGCCCTCACACCATCTCCCCCACAACACAGCAATGCACGTAGCTGATCCATGCTGAAACATTGTGAAACGCATTGGCTGCTGTTGTCCACCATTATTGCATGCAAGTTGCTCGGTCATCGCTTGTCATGTGTTACTATGGTGGGCGCACATATGATGCACACCAACACCGAGACCACACACAACTCTAAGTACATACTGCATTCACCACCGTACATCAATCAGAAAAATCAAAAGGGACACTATCAGGCATCCCAATCCATCACCCACCCCACAAAACACAATCAACCCTCCAGATGTCAAAACTTGCTGCACGTGTTTTCTAAAAACCACCACAATACAAACCCATTGAGCCCAGGCAGCTCAATGTCCAACTGCCAGATCCAACCCTACAGATGCGTGCTGCTCCCCCTTTTAGTGCCCGTGCCCTCCATGGCCTGCTGCCTTTTGCGAGGCTACAAGTTCCTTTCGCTTCTGCAAGTACCCGTGCATGTAGCTACCATACACAAAGCCCACGACAAGCAAGCCCCCACGCAAATACCATCCCAAAGGAAACTTGCGATTTTCCACGTATGGGTGCACGTATTTAGGCAGCTGCGGTGGGGGGGGGAGCGTTGATGACGACATACTGTTTAGATGTGGTTTGTGTTGTTTGCAACGGAGATATTTATTATTTTGGGTGGGTTTTGCAGTTTGGGGTGGGTCAGCACAGCTGCAGGTCTCTCAATGGTGATGATGCCCTCCATGGGAACAACACGGCCGTGCATCACCCTGCTGTGACTTTTCCTCATGCAGACGCCCGTCCTTGACACCACCATATGTTTCCAGCAGCCATGCTTCCCGTTTGCGACGAGCCTCAGCACGCGCCTGGTGCGTGTGTTGGTGGGTGTAGGTGGGTGGGTGGGAGGGTGCGTGTGCATGTGTGGAGATGGTCTGTTGGTGGTTGCTGTTGTGACACTACACAAGCACACACCCCAGTTTCCCCTGCAATACATACACACACCCCACTTTCCCCTATAACATACACACACCCTGTACAACAATGCCTCACGCTCCTCCCAGCTGCGCAAGAGTGTTGTAATAGACATCTTTGGTGGTACATGCCCCGTGCGTGCCGCCTGCAGTAGTAATGGTGGTGTGTGTATTGTGTGTCTATGTTTGTCTACGTGTGTCTGAACGCACATGCACAAGTGGGTGTGATACAAAATCCCGTGACACCGTCGCACCCTTCCCCAATACAACCACCCCCTTGTACAACCACCCCCTTGTACAACCACCCCCTTGTACAACCACCCCCTTGCACACACACACACTTATTCAACCCCCCACCCACCCCATAAACATACCACAGCAGCAGCTGCCCTAGCCTCACGCCACTGCTTCACCCCAGACGTCCAAAACTCCACACAATTCACCCCCACCCCATCATCAAACCTATTGCAAAACCCATCAGCAGCGTCACGTAGGTAGGCATATTTACGCTTGTTTAACAGTTCCGCAGTGGTGAGGTTGCCACATATACAATAGGTAAAGCGAAATACGAGGTAGGCTGTACCACATGTCATGAAGGCCTAATGAGAGGGGTTGTTGGTTTTGCTGTTGGTTTTGTTGTGGGACATGGTGTGGTTGTGTGGTGGTATATGGTTGATGCTCATACGTATACTATACACACATACATACTATACACATACATTTACTGTACGTATATATATTTTACACACACACACACACACACACACCACACCACACACCACTGCTATGGCAAACAATGCTGTACGTCGATGCATGCCCACCGCCACCCCCCACTGTGTCCACACTGCCCCCACAGTGGGTGCTGCAGCCACTCCCCCCCGCTGTGCCAACATGTATGCCTGCCGCCACAAACACCGTACCGCCAACACCAAAAACGTCACCTGCCCACACAACACCGCGAATTGCCATGCAGCAAACGTGCGTACATTGGCCGCACCCACACAGTTGTTGATCGCAGGGCAGTGGTGATCTTGACGTTCTATGCAAGCATGGCATGCGGGGCAATGGCGGGAACGCAATGGACGTGTGATGTGACAGGTGTCACAGGTGCTGTATAGGGATGCTATACTTGATGGTATGTTGCGTTCACCATCACCGTACTGCTGTGTGGTTGCTCCCACAATGTGATTACCATTGTGTTTGCTGCTGCTGTTGCTGTGCATCCCGTCATACTCACCCCTGGCATTGCCCCCATTCTCATACATGCCATCTCCAACACCACCATGATGACTGGATGTATGATGACCATCGTGATGCATGGATTCCATCCCCCCCTCCATGACAGCTTCAGGGTCCTTATTCACTGCCCCTGCTGCTGCTGGCTGCAGTTTACCTGGGTTGCTGGTGATGAGCCACACATGCATCATCAGCGCCATGATGATGATGGTGAGCAAGGTGCAGTGTGATGCCCATAATTCAGGGAGTAGAGGGATGATATCATATATGTAGATAATGGGCATGAGTAATTCGAAGCAGAGCACGAGGGACACGGTCAAACGGGATTCACCAATTTCCGAGGGGCCCATGCCTGCTCCTGTGGGGGTGGGGGTGTTGTTGTTGGGGGGCAGGGGTGTGTTGTTGGGGACCAGGGGAAAAGGGGTGTGAGGTGGGTACCATACATATCAACACATCATACATATCGCTCATAACATGCAAACATGCAATATGCATGTACACCATACAGAGACACATACATTAAAGGCACCCACACACACCACCATCCACATTATGTACATCCCTCAACACAACAATATCTACTACCTTGTGTCAAGCAGCAAAATGTAATGCCAATAAACGTCACTGGTGTACACAGCAGCAACATCCACATGGGCATGACCGCAGCCCATGCTGCCATGGTTGCAAACACCAGTGGGGGTACCATGAGGTCCATCAACCCACAGTATGCCCTGCGGTACAATGACAAGTACGAGTCACTGGGCTCAGGGCGCCATTCTGATGGTTGCACTGCTTCATAATACATCTTGGGATCTGGGTGATGTATGTGGTGATGAGGTCGGTGGTGTGTGTTACCGTCACCCAACAGCACCTACCAAGTGTCGTCGCGTGTGATGATGGTGCACCATGATGATGGGTGTGTGACAATCCATCAGTGCTTGCTGTGCGATTGTTTCCCCACAGACTGGTTTGCAATTCCTTTGCCAATGCCATGGCACCTGCTGTGGTGGATGCTCGCTGCTGTACAAACTGCTCAACAGGTTGCCCAGCTGCATGTGGGTGTGGGTGTGGGTGTGGGTGTGCAGAGGAAAGCATGGTGTGTGGAGACAGACAGTGCACATGCCTGAGAGCTGCTGTAGACGACCCATCACTGCTGCAAGCTGCTGCTGTGCCTGTGTAGGTGCGTTGAGGCGTGTGGATCTGTTGCAAATCTGTTGTTCATCAGCTACATCATACCTGGTGTTGAGGTATGTGATGTGCATCACGTTGATCATGATCATGCAATTGTGGATCTGCACATTTTGCTTGTTTCTTCCCCGCCTTGCTACCAAGTGGCTTCAATCCACCCCCAGGTACGCCGTTGGGTTGCATGTTGCTAGCAATCTGGATTGCACAAGTGATGCTAGTCTTTTATATGTTGTTTTCGGTTGTGCTGTGTACAAAACACGCATCATCACACAACATAGTAGTTCCCGTTACAGATACCCAAGCAACGTAATAGTAAAAAAAGACAAACCCTACACCAGTTGCTCTGCAGATTCTAGTCATTCGACTTGTCCATCGGTGTATTCCTGGCTCCCCAACGCACAACTATGCGTTGCTGGCGGGTACCGACACAATGTCCAGGCATTTGGAGGCACACACGACACATACATCGCACTCCTGTGTGTGCTGCAGTGAAAACACACATTGCTGACCGTCCACTGCACCAACTACCAGGTGTGTTTACCAATAGGTGTATGTACCACACATAGACCATATACACCAACCATCACTCATACCCCCAACATCACACAGATGGTCGATTGATCTGTCCAATCATCGGCCCCCTCGACGATGAATCACTCCCCTTTGCTGTCGCGCTTGAGCTCTCCCCAGCAAGCCACGAGGATACCGCACACAACACCAACATCCACGATGAAGCAAGCAGCACAACATATGCACTATCGTACGTGCTCGAGGGCAGAGGGCAGTTTGCCATCCCAACCATGGACGCATTCCCACAGCAACACCATGAGCAGCAGCCACTCGTGCAGGATGTGCAAGCAGGGGACACAATACTGGCACCCACGGGGATGGGACAGTATATACCAACAACACCAGAGGCACACCCGGGGAGCCTCGCACGATTGCTCATGGTGCTACCCAAGGAGGTGTTTACTGCCCATGCCCAACATGACACAGGTGTGTTGAGTGGTTGTTGAGGGCAGAGATCGAGTGCTTTTTACTCAGGGGGTACTATTGTTTTGTCCATGCATTGGTACACACACGTACCCATCTCACCCAGGTGCACACATGCAGAGTTATCAATCAGTCATAAAAACATGGGAGCAATGGCAAGCATGTCATACAGTAGGGACACTCACACACGAGGATGTGCATCGATTGCTATCAAGACGACAGCGCCCCATCCTGCATGATGATGCACTGCACACATCCTACCCAGCAACCAGCGCACAAGAACCAACCCCCACTGCTGTTGCGTCCATTGATGCTTCTATTGATGAAGCCGATGACGACGAGGAGCTTGGGCGATACCCTGTGCATCATCATCATCCCCTCGTCCCATCCCTTGCAGCATGGCACACTGCGCTGGTGGAGTCAAGCCATGCGCTGCTTGATAGCCTAAACTCCGTGGTGCTTCCCTTTCCCTCACTTGCCTCCTTTACAGCACACTTTCCATCCCACGCCTCCCACCATGCAAAACCGCTGATCATCAAGCGTGCATTGGATGATCTTGAGACGTTTCGCTTGCCCAACCAAACAAATGTGTTGGCACTGGTATTTGACCCTCTGCAGCATCCAGTGCCATTTACTTTTGGTGTGGAGATATTTCAAGCATCCCACAAGACGCCACCCCACATGCATCCCAATGCGCACGAAATGTTCTTCATTCTAGCAGGTGTGCTGCTACTGTTGTTGTTGTTGTTGGAGATATGGAGTGTGTGTTGTTGAATGCTGGGTGGAGGTTGATTTTGTGTGTTGTGTGCGTTGTGTACATGTGTGCGTTGTGTAGATACACCCATGTGTACATACCACCACATCATCTCATCCCCCACAGGTGAGGGAGAAGGGTTTTGTGATGGCCACCGATTCCCAGTGGGACCTGGGGATTTGTTGTTGTTCCCCCCCAAATCAGTGCACGGCATTGATGTGGGTGCAGGAGGGAAAATGTATTGTTTGGAGTTTATGCTACCCAATGAGATGTTTGCAGAGTTTGTGCGAAGAGGCGCCCTGTCGGGTTTGCATGACGATGACCTGTGTCAGCTTAACGTGATCTCCTGCTAGGAGAGTGGAGCCCCCTTGTAATAATTGTTTCACATATTGTAGTACAACTTGTGTAATGACTGTGACTTGTGTGGTCTTGGGGAGGAGATGGGCTGCTGCCCAGCATCAAAATGTAAAATCATCATATGCATATGAATCGCAAGAAAACACGCCATAGTTTTCACATCTTTCGTACACCATATAATCACCACCGCATACCAGGTTGTTACGAAAACATGACAGACGAAAACCCTGAGGTCCGCATCGACAGAGCCTTGGAGCTTTTGTTTCATGCATCTACAGGCTCAACCTCGTTTGTCTTGTCAGATGCAAGGCAGAACGATTGTCCCATTGTGTATGCATCTGCCAATTTCTTTGAATTAACTGGTTACAGCCCCAGTCAAGGTAGGATGCATGGATGCTTATACACAGTCAGCAGCAGTGTGATGGGTGTGGTGGTCTTTATGGTTGCATTCTGATGTTGATCACATGATGGCATCCCTACATTGATCACACACACTTCCACACACACTCATCTATCTACACACCGCATGCACATGCCCCCACCCACTACACAAGTGCTCGGCCGCAACTGTCGCTTTCTACAAGGTCCAGCCACCTCCAAGCGCAAGGTTGCAGAAATTCGTGACGCAATACGAGAAGATCGAGCATGCAATGTGTGCCTGCTCAACTACCGTCGGGATGGGAGCACTTTTTGGAATCAATTCTACCTCGCCCCCATTCGAGATGCCCATGGTGTGGCCATGTATGTCGGCATTCAGTGTGACGTCAGTGCAGCAGTCAAGACTGCATGTGCATCAGCAGAGGACCCAGAAGCATTGCTTGAGTCATTTCACTGTGGGGAGCAACCAAGCAGCAATGCCGTGGAGCGGGCATTGAGCAGATGCAGCATCGACCATTTGATTGGTGGTCGTTCTGGTGCTCTTGATGGTGCTGCTGATGGCAATGGGGTGTCTGGTCAGTATAGTGGTGATGGGGATGGTATAACACATCATCCATCATCATCACATGGGCGGATGCCTGATCGGCATCACAGCACCACAAGCATTTCTTCAACAGGCAGTGATTCTGGGGCTGACATACCCACATCACTGCGGTGCCCACTCATGCGAATACAGAGTTCATTTGTGTTGTCAGATCCCAACTTGCCCGATTGCCCCATTGTGCATGCTAGCAACACGTTTTTAGAGATGACAGGATATCCACGGTCAGAGTGTTTTTATTTTGTTTTTGTGCAGTATTGTTCCATGTGTTGTTGTATGTACTTGTATACGAGTTATCATGACTGTTTCGTGACTATCCATGTCGTACACAATTTTGAATCACAGACAATTTTGAATCACGCACAATTTTGAATCACACTGAAAACATCACCATGCACACACAGGGACCAGGTAATCGGGCGCAATTGTCGCTTTCTGCAGGGCCCCCAAACGGACCCTGCACAGGTGGAGAAAATACGCAAGGCACTCACAGCGGACCCACCCGAACCAGTCACCGTGACGCTTGTGAATTACAAATTGGATGGTACTGCATTTTACAACGGGTTGCATGTGGTACCAGTTCGTGACGCTCATGGCAAAGTACGCATGTGGTGTGGGATGTGACTTTGGTGGGATTATGGCGGTGGTGGGGGGTATTGACCCATGCATTTCACACATGCTTTTCACTCATGTTCACTCATGCTTTTCACTCATGTTCACTCATGTTTTTTACACATTTTCACGAAAGCATACCATCCCCAATAGGTGCGTTTCTTTGCCGGTGTGCAAATGGATTTGGGTCTTGTCACCGATCACCCCTCACACCAACACACACCCGACGTTATAGACCTGCTGCGGCCCCGCGACAAGCTTAAACAAAAGAGTTGTGTGGCAGCTGTGCGAGTGGCGGTGCGTTCACTTGCAGATGAGGGACTGAGGAGGTCCCATGACTGTCAGCATGCACCAGAGTAGATGGGCGTGTGAGTATGGGTGGGTGTGCGTGTGAGTATGGGTGTGTGTGCGTGTGAGTATGGGTGTGTGTGCGTGTGAACATGTGCTTTGTGGGAAGACCAATGGTGAGGGGATGTAGTAGGTGCTTGCGGGAAGAGTAGGCTGCTTGTGGAGCAGCATAATAATAAGTACAGCAGGGAGGCATAGATACATATCACACTCTATTGTTGTTACCAGTTTATTGATGCTGTTGTGTTGCATTCATCATGCGACACCGCACATTATGATGATGAGAGGAAAACACCCACACAAGATGTGTAAGAGTTGCTTCAAGCATGTCACGACAACCCTTGTTGTGTGTATGTGTATGTCAACACACATGTCTTGTGGAAAATGAGGGGTGCTGTTTTATTTCATACACGAGAGAGGCACACCAATCATCATTATGATTTGGGACTTGATGTTTTTGTGTATCAATTTTGTTGGGTGTATCAATCTTGTTGTGTTTGATTTGTGTGTATCAGTGCGTATATCATTGATGCCAATTGTCCTGTAACATCCACACTCCTGTACCTCCTCCACCCATCGCCCTCTCTCGCCTGCCCTCTCTTGTGTATGACATGTCCAATCCACATTGTGTCCCTTGTGACATGTGTGTCTTCCTTTTGACAGGTACTGTTCAGCTGCTAATGGTTTTCACAGGTGCACCATGCGCACCATGTTTGACCACCATGTTTGACCACTATGCATGATGACCACTGCTCATAATGGCCACTGCTGCTGCAATAGCTTGGTCAGCAAGACGTGCTGCCACATCCTCCTCCTTATTATCATTATTGTTGTTGCTGACGGTAGCAGCATGGTCACCATCAGCATCACCAGCACCACCATGTTGTACACCAGCACCACTAGCACCAGCCAACCCAGACAATGCAGCACATGCAGCACCCATGGTGGGAATGCCCCCTGCTGCAAACATGTGCATCATCGGTTGCTCACACTGAGGGGTGTCCTCCTCACACAGACGGGGGCGCTTGACACCTCGTGCACTCCCCATTGATACATCAACACCCATTGGATTGTCACCCAGTGCTGCATTGATTTCTTGATGTACATTGAGGTCCCCATTGTGTACCATGAGGGGGTGCCCCCCCTCGGGCACCATGGGGGCCCCCTTGTGTACCATGAGGGGGTGCCCCCACTCGGGCACCATGGGGGCCCCCTTGTGTACAGCAGGCCCCTCCGGTTCATCTGCAGTGGGAGACACACTCGACACAGACAACCGGTGCAATGGCTGTTGTTGTTGTTGTGGCTGCTGTTGTTCTTGTGGAGGTTGAGGTTGAGGGTTGATAGCAGTGGAGGTGGGATGAGTTGGGATGGCCCTGGGTGGTGGGCAGGGCCCCGTGGGTGCTGCGGGGTGGTGGGTGGTGTTGGCTGTGGTGGTGGTGGCAGTGACAGGTATGGTGAGGCCACTGTTGGGATAGGCCTTGTGCATTACTTGAATAGATGCTTCTGGATCCTGTTTGTTGGTGCGGTTATTGGTGATTTTATTGAGGTGATGCTTAAGCACAACATGTTGATTGGCCTATACATACATCACACACACACACACCTACTCCCCCCCCCCCCACGCACCCACCCACACTCCCACCCACACTCCCACCCACCTCCATGAGAAACACCATGGAATCAGCAACACACGCAGTCACAGTCGCTGCTGCCTTGGCCAGGGCATTGCGCTTGTGTGCAGCAGCTTGAACAGTGTGTTGTGTGATAATGGCAAGCTTGTGGAGTGCTGCTGGATCACCAACAGCCACCTGTGTGTGGATGGGGTGTGTGTGTGGATGGGTACACCATCGAGAGGATGGCATGGATTGTGTGGTTGCATGTGTAATGGTTTGTTGCATGTTGGGTGTGTATGTCGCTGTTGTAACAGACAATGCATAGGTTGCTGTTGTAACAGAGCGTATGCACATCACACACACATCACACATCACGCCAACACCAACACCACTACAATGTACCGCATCAGTGAGTGGGGGAATGGCAGTTGATAGCAGCCCAATATTAGCCATATGATGCAGCAACCGCAACAACACAGCCCTTGCACGAGCATCTGCAGCACTGGGCTTGGGCTGCTGTGGGGCAGCAGTACCAGTCGAGGGTGGTGGTGGCGCTTCTTGTGGACTATTGCTATTGCTGTGCTGTTGCTCTTGTATGCGGTCCACTGCGAGAGATAATGCACTGTGTGTAAGGAATCGAGAGGGGTTTGAGGTGCGTTTACACATTCGTTATGGGAAGACACACACAGTCAGAGCAATGACAACATACGTGTTGACCATGGTGTGGACGCGCGCGGCCAGCTGGACGCCTGTGGGCACGTGTCGGGGGTCGGGGACGGCGCTGCGCACATATTCGAGGATGACACGCTCCAATTCTGGCCCCAAGAATCCAGCCAGCTGCTGAAAGTCCTCGACACTGCCTGCAGGCAGCTCTGGTTGGGGTGGTTGCCACCAGGTGGGGTGGGTGGGTGGGGGTGCATCGTTCACGCGAGATTTGATCTGTGATATGTGCGTGTGGTTGATGTGGTTGTGGAGTGATTGTGTCGATGTAGTGCATTTGAAACATAGCCATCAGCAGACCTCCATTGTCGTTCAACGTTTCGAAATCTAATCAATCAGGTAACGATATACTTCACACTTCCGCGCTTCCTCCTTTGATGATCCTCCTTTGATCTTACAAACGGGTGTGGTGTGTTGGGGGGGGGTGTAATGTTGCGCAATCAAAAAAAACATTTTTATATTTTTTTACCAACACGACTCTTGTATTCGCAAACATTTTGGCAAAATGCCATTCGACGAATTGCCCCTCATTGGGAACACCGAGGAGGCTGTGGTGCTGGTTGGCCGCGTTGGCTCAGCCAAAGTGGATCTACCCACCAATTCCAGTGCACTGGTCATGTGGTGGCACCATTTCTTCAGTTATATGGACGAGAGAGCTCCACCTGGGTCGTTCCTGGCTTCGCGCAGTGCAGAAACCTTCGAATACGTCTTGTGCAGGGACACGGATGCAGCATGTGCTCAAATGACAAATTTTGCAGCCGAACTACTTCAATACGGCAGCAGGGTACGGTGTGCACGATGTACTCCCAACGTGTGGCGTTTGCGTCTTACCAAAACGTCATACCACACGTCATGCTACCCACACCCATGTACAACTTGTCATACACACGTTATACCACACACATGTGGTACAAATTGTCATATACACGTTATACCACAATGTGGTACAAAATGTCATCCCACACCTAATCCCACCCACACCCACCACACAGTGTGGCGCTTTCCTTCGCCTGGGCCTGGCACATGGTGATTGCACAACTGCTTTTTCTGGCCACGTGTTGCGCCTGTGTGTGTTTGGAAGTGCTGTGGACAATGCACGCCGTGCAGCAGACATTGCATCTATTGGCAAGCTCGTCGTCACCGAAGACATTGCCGTGCACATCACCAAGATGCACACCAACAACAAGCGCACCTATGCAGTCTGCCACCACACCGACAGCTTGTACACACTCGTGGACAAAGAAGACACTACAACCCGCGGCATCCAACCATTTGCTGCACAGCATCGCTTTTGGCTGTGGTTTTGCAACAGTCCCCTCGAACACCAGTTTACCCTGCACCACAATGCCTTGTACATCGGCACCGAGCGTGTGTGGATGGGCGTCGGCATTTTGATGTGTGCAATCTATGCTCGAAGAGTGTTGAGTGAGGGCTACACAGATGCTCCATTGATGAAAGCAAGCCTTGCATTCCTCGCATCGGAAATCCTGACACTCTTCCAATCCCTGCTGCTTCGCACCTGGTTTTTGCGTCATCGTGAAGCTTGGGCAACCATACATCGTCTTGCCATGGTCATCATGATCAGTGGAGCATCAGGCAAGATGCAGGGTGTGGAGCGATTGGTGTTGGGGTATGGTGCCACGGCCATGATGATGAACGCAATTGGACACAAGGTCCGCTTCCACCTGCAGCTGGTGCTGTCACTTATCACATGCAGTATTGGGTTGTGTTGGATGTTCAATGATCACTGGTATGGGGGAGGGAGGGTGTCTGCAGCACAGCCGTTCATGTTGGTGTTGGTCACCGTGGTTCTGCCGGGGTTGCTGGTGTGGTGCGTGGACCGCAGCTCTCGCCGTGCGTTTACTGCATGCAAGCTTCGTTGAGGGGAGAGTGCTGGTGGTTTTCATTGTGTTTTCTTCCTTGAACATAGGGTTGCTTGCTGTATAGCGCCTCATGTTCTGTGCATTTTTTGTTTTTCATCATTCATCCATTATTCACCCCAACTTATTGAATCGCAGATGACCAAAAGATATGCCTGTGAGCAATAACATCTCAATTCTTTTTTTACCTTGATTTGTTCCGTACGTTTGAATTCTCGTCTTATTCTCGTGAGTGAGCTGTATGTTTCTTACATGTAACAGTTGGTGAGACAACACGGTACCATGCACACCTCAAGAGTCTTGATCACGTTGTGCTTTGCGTGTATTTCGGTCAAACCAGCAACGGCGTTTTTGCACACCCATGGTGCAGCATGGTCACTGTTGCAATCATTACACGCAGAAAAACAGCCAAGCACGGCGTCCAAGGTGCGATGGTGTACGGAAACCCATGCACACCACACTCTCTGCACACACCCTTTTTCCCAACAAGGCACTCCTCCACTTGCTCCTGGGCACAACATTTGATGACCCATCACAATTCAATGATACCAATGGAATCCCATGGCTGCTGCCGTTTTGTGCGGCAAAGCTGGGTGGATTGAGTGTGTCGGTGATCATGGTTGCTGATCCCGGAGCATTCTCTGGGTCACCAGAAGCCATGCATTACTTGAGCAACCTGCAGCATGCCAAGAATGCACCCCAGGGCAGCACTGTGTGTGCACAGCGCACCACCGGCACGTATGTGAGAGGATGGGTGTGCAAACAAACGGTGGAGGCGTTGTTTCTCACATCCTCTCCCATACACATTCTGTACATCGACAAAAACACACATAATCACCATCCTATACAACAACAATTATGATAATCACCATCCTGTACAACAACAATTATCATAATCCATCCTATACCACCACCACAACAACAATAGGTTGCTCGGTCAGCGCGTGGTGGTGGTTGCTACAGGCATTGGCCCTGTCGCCGCTGCCCTGTGCACCTTGGAACTCCTCGTGTGTGGGCAGTGGATCAAAGATATAGTGTATGTGGGCACCAGTGGGTGGTCACCACAGCGTGGTGGGGTGCTCAGCGTGCAGCCGTATGAAGGGCAAGAGGCGGAATGTGTGGATGCCAACCCATCCCATGTGCCCAATCGCATAGGGGATATGTGTGTATCAGGGTTGGCTGTGAATTGGGTGTGTAAAAAGGCTGATTACTTGCAACAGTGTGGTCGTGTGGATACATTGTGCACCATGCCAGGTGTGCTGAGAGGGGGGGGGCTTGAATTGGGCACGTGTGCGTACGCGTGTGTTGGTGTGTATATCTGTTGTGTGTCTCTCTTGTGTGTATGTATATGTGTGTTGTGTATATGTGTGTTGTGTATGCATATGCATGTTTTGCATCTTGGTTAATCACAAACACCCACCCCTACACCAACCACCCTTACACCCACCCCACCCCCACACCAGGAGAAACATCTGGACCCTCTGCCATAGACCTCTACGGCGCCTGTGAGTTCACCACCCACACCCCGGGACAGGTGTCCCTCACCCGGGAGCTGCAGGAAGCTACCTGGGGAGCTATACAGCAAGGTCTCATGCCTCGCAGAGACAACGCCACAGAACAGTGGGAGCGACAGTATTGGAGTGCCATGGGCAATGGGACAGGGCATGTGTATGCGTATGATGCAGACGCACCACCACGGTTGTATACGGAGCGAGAGTGTGTCGAGGTGGACGGGTAGGTGGGGGGGGGGTGGGCGGGAGGGATGTGGGTGTACATGTGGGCAGTCACCCTTGTATTTGATGGAAACACACCTGTGCAGTCACCCTTGTATTTGATGGAAACACATATGTACAATCCACACACAGTTTGTATGTATGCACATGCAACACACACACCTGTGCATCAAACATGCATCAGTACACACAACCTTGTGCACGCACACCCATCCCCTTGTTTTTCGCAGTCAATTTTTCTACACTGGGCCCCCCTTTGAGATGCAAGCACGTATGTATGCTGCAGAGACCATCAACGCTGCGTTTCCCGATGACCCCAATGTGACCATGAATGATGTATGTGACCATGGTTTTGTGTGTGGGTGTGCAATGTGCGTGTTGGGGGGTGTTGGCGCGGGGGTGTTGGGGTGGGGGTGTTGATGTGTATTGGAGGTGTGTGTGATGTGTATGGGAGTATATTGATGTATGGTGGCGTATGTACATGATGGCGGTGCATGTCATGCATGATACTCAACCTACCACACCATTTCCTCATTCCCACTCCCCCTACTCCCCACCGTACACAACACCGTACTTGACATCTCAACCCACCACCAAACACCACAACATCTCAACCCACCACAAAACCCACCACAAACCACACCACAACACCCCTCACCAATAATCACCCCTCACCAATAATAATAGGTTATTGCAGTGTCAGCGATGGAGGCTATTGGCCTAGATGCAACCATGGAGCGATACAACACCCTCAGAAACATCAAGCCCATACCCTACACAAACGCACGTGCCATGTCAAACCAGCTGCACAGGCCCCTTGCTAAGCATGGTGGCGGAAATGGGCAGGGGGGAAATGAGAGGGGAGCATTGCGCGGTAAGGGTGGAGCGGAAATGGGTGGAGCGGGAATGGGTGGTGCGTATGTATTGCATGAAATAATGTATGAAACACCACGTGAAATATTGCATGAGTCATCACACAAAACACCACATGAAATATTGCATGAGTCATCATACAAAACACCACATGCAACACCACACAAAACACCACACACCACTAGCACATGATATCAATGAGCAGCTGTGGGGGTATGGAGAGGATGTGCAGGAGGATTACAAGGCCGGGTACAAGTATGCAATAGCATCAAGCAGCACAGCTGTATTGTCCATGTACCGCACGCGATGTATGAAGCATCATGGGGATGTTGCGTTGTGTGCGTTTCATGTGGCGTATCCGTGATGACGTGTTGTTGTTTTCTTTTTTTTGCGTGATGAAAGTGACACATGGTATGTATTCATGTGTGGTACGTGTATTTATGTGTGGTGTGTGTATGTGTGTATTGTGTATGTGTATTCACGTGTGTCCTTTATTACCTGCTGGTAGCACTCGCAATTAGAAGCATATCAAGGCAATTAAAAGCATATCAAGTAACACACAACAATGCACACACCAACAGCCAAAAAACTACGTGGCAAATGAATGTTGACCAGTGACGTTGACTATTCGTGAAATTCGTACAACATGTCTGCATGCATTTCTCTTCCTCATTCCCTTTCATTGTGTTTTTATGTATTTTTATGCACATTCATGCATCGTTGTACATGGTCATCAGCCACAATCACATACATTCCCTCTCAAACACGAACATGCATCTAATCACAAAAACATGCGCGTATATCACATCTATGTCACAATATGACACACGAAATCACACATGCTCACACTCTCACACACATATCCAACTCGACTCATCCAAGAACACCCCCCAACACACACACACACACACACACACACACACACACACACACACACACACACACACACGAAAAAAAAAAGTATCTCTAATCCAATTCATCCAGGGGCAAAAACCCCATAGCAGCACGATTACGCCCCACACACTTCAAATCACCCTCTGTACACACCTCGCACGTCCCACATGATAACCGACACTGACCGATAGACCCCTTGCCCCCCACCATGTAGGGTGGGTTTTTCTTACATTCCCCTGAATCTGCCCATGACTTGCACATGGCATGGTGGTCGGCACAAATACCTGTGGGGGTGGGGGTCGTCATTTTGTAGGGATGATGATTTGTGGGTCGTCACTTTGTAGGGGTGATGATTTATGGGTCGTCATTTTGTAGGGGTGATGATTTGTGGGGTTGATGATGTGTGGGTGATGATTTGCAAAAGTGTGTAACAGTACCCACACCACCATCTATTTCTATACATGCATACAAAGCCAACCCCACCCAAACTACTCCCACACACACACCAAGGTATCATCCCCCAACACACATCCACACCCAACACACACATCCACACCCAACACACACATCCACACACACATACACACATCCACACCCACATACACACATCCACCCACCCACACACACACACACACTCACCAGGGTCTGGTTCCTCATGTTTTTCCTTGGCCATTGCCTCCCCCTCAAGTGCCTCAGGTCTAAATGGTTTAGAGTGAATCCAGACTGTGGCTGTCCACTTGGTGCCAGTGATGACTGTGTATGGTGATTGTGTGTGGGGGAAAGGTGTGGGGGGGATTGTGGGTGCCAGTGATGACTGTATGAGGGTGGGTGTGGGTGTATGAGGGTGTATGAGGGTGTGGGGGATTGCGTGTGTGTGTGTGTGTGTGTGTGTGTGTGTGTGTGTGTGAGTGAGAGAGAGAGAGAGAGAGAGAGAGAGAGAGAGAGAGAGAGAGAGAGAGAGAGAG
>VFQP010000442.1_pt1 | contig 83979 bp, 147 predicted proteins | sample 3512351 | NCBI WGS metagenome assembly VFQP01 (sample SAMN10412372, study PRJNA504923) | tailings metagenome | isolation source: Relicate 1 Philex TSF1 revegetated site | place: Philippines: Tuba, Benguet | collected 2017-08-29
GGACTGATGCGATGGGTGTGTGTTGGGGGTTGGGGGGAGGATGCAATGGGTGAGTGTTGGGGGGTGGGGGACGAGGCAATGGGTGTGTGTTGGGGGGTGGGGGGAGGATGTAATGGATGTGTGCGGTGTTGTGGCATCAACATGTTGACCATCAACATGTTGACCATCAACATGTTGACCAATGTTGACAAACATCCACAATACACCACCACACCACAACAAAAACACCGCCACACCACACCACACCACACGTACTGCGCCACGATCAAACCACACCACACCACACCACACCACACCACACCACACCACACGTACCGAGCCACCATCAAACCACCATATAGAGGTGTACTCTTCACTCTGAAGTGCTTCTGGTATTTTATCTGGCGCAATTTCAGCACGTGCCCGCCACATCATGCGGCTATTGAATGCCGGCATGTATGAATCACCCAATACCTTTGTGTGGGGGGCTTTGTGTGTGGGGGGGAGAAGGGGATCCATAGTGAGATGAGGTGGTGTGATGAGGTGGTTGCATGTTGATATGACGGGGGGGGTATGAAGAGAGTTGTGTGTGGGTCACCATTGGGTGGCCAAAGTCAATGGTCAACTTGGTCAACAAATGTCAACACAAGTCAATGCATGTTGCATGATCATACACACATACATGATGAGTATGCACACCTACCAAAACACCACACCCACTACAACATCACACAATCACACTACACCATCACAAACCTACCACACCATCACATACCACATTTCTCAAGGTTGATCTATATCCATCAGCCACCACCACCAGGGATGCCTCCACCTCTGGTAACACACTCCCATCTGTGGTGCTGGTCCGTTGGATAATGACTGGGGAGGATGTGTCTGTTGACTGGTCAATGTTGGTCACTGTTGTGTTGAATTCCACCATGCCTGAGAGGGTGTGTGATTGGGTGTGTGGTTGGGTGTGTGGTTGGGTGTGAGAGGGTGTGAGAGGGTGGGTGATAGGGTGGGTGTGTCCATGAAGATATAGCACTCCAATCTCATATATACCACTGCAATATATCACTGCAATTTCATATACACCACTGCAATTGCATATCTACCACTGCAATGTCACATACACCACTCCAATGTCATGTATACAGTGAGATACCTTGAGGAAGCGACTTGTACAGCTCATCACGTATAGCATACCTAGCATGATGTGGGTGTACTGGTGTGTCTACATACATTGATGATGATACCACCCACATCCACCACAATGCTCCCCACCCACAAACACCAACACGCACCAAGGCAACATGATGTGCTGCACACCATATTGTGCTTTCATGGCTGCTGCTGGCATTCCAGGATGTGCAAAAACCAAGTTTCCTAGCTCATCTAATGACTGCATGCCTCTGATTTCAATGCCATGTGTTGCAAATCGTTCATAAGTGGGGGCATCTAGGTATTGCATAGCACGCCCGCCATTGATGTTGACAAGTACTCCTGCACCTTGAGGCATGTATGCTGTATTGGTGTCGTATACCTGTGGTGGAGAGTACTATGTAGTTGATTACTATCATGTAGACGGATGATTGTTGAGGCAGCCCTATGATCATCACCATCACCACCACGAGGACCTTGACTTTGAGTGATAATTTTTTCAGGCCAAGTGCAGCTGCGAGCCCCGCAGGTCCCCCTCCACATATTGCCACGTCTACTTTCTCCCTTGCAGTGACGGAGCTTGCGTGGACCGTCAATCGCATCGCAGCAGGCAAGCGAGGAGAAAGGTTGTGAACAATTTACCTTGTCAACACTGCGATGTAATTGCGATATAATTGCTAGATGAGACAATAATGACATACATATGCGAATCAAAGGTCATACATGTGAAAATAGTTGTACACGCTGGCGCCCATCGACACTACTGTGCACCACGCAACGCATCCTGTGTATGTACATCAATGGTGTGCTCAACATACTACACCTACCACTGTGCATCACCTCAAAGCTGTCTCTCACCCCCAAACATCTACTACACACTCGCCTCGTTCCCACACACGACCCGTTCCCACACACACCCCGTTCCCAAACACACCTTCATGCCCTCTAGGGCAGTCTCAAAGCACCCTTGCAACTGTTTTTTAAGAGCAGCATCGATCTTCCACTGTTGCACATAGTTGTTGTTCGCTTTCCGTAGCATGTCTTTGAAGTGACGCATATCCTATGTGTGTGGGGGGGGTGTATGTAGTGTGTCACGGGTATATGTAGTGTGTCACGGGTGTGTGTGGTGTGTCACGGGTGTATGTGGTGTGTCACGGGTGTATGTGGTGTGTCACGGGTGTGTGTGGTGTAGGTGGGTGTAGGTTGTAGGTGGGGTGGATGGATGTAGGTTGTAGGTGGTAAATCATCATATACAAGTGTGATCATGTAGAGGTGGATTATATACAGGTGGATATCACAACAATCAATACATGTATATCAACACACATATCAACCAACACATATCCCCACACACACAATTAACCCCCACATTCACACACCTCATCTCGTAGTAATGTCACAACCCGCCCCCCCCTCCCAGCACGTGCTGTCCTACCAGCCCTATGCACATACGTCTTGACATACACAGGTGCGTCATAATTGATCACATTAGCCACATCAGACACATCCATGCCCCTCGTCATTGCATCGCTGCATATCAACACATGTGCTTCATGGTTGATGAATGATCGCAGGTTGGCTGTCCGTTGGGCAACGGACAGGCGGCTGCTGTACTCGACGACGAGTTGAGTGCAACATGGTGCTGCACGGAGCAGTAGCCACACACTGGTGAGGGGGTGGTGTGGTGAGGGGGTGGTGTGATGATGAGGGGGTGATGAGGGGGAGGGGGTGCATGTGTACACATGCAGCAGATTGTGTGTACTCGTGCATGATTGATCACAAGTGACACTGCACGTGTACAAAGTACTATGCACACTCATGTACACACACCCATCTACACACACCCATGTACACAGTCATACAACACCCACCCCCCCACCCCCCCACACAAACAACCATGCATACCGGTGTGTTGCTTCCACACTCGCAGTAAACACAATAGTCTGCTGTCCCTCCATACTATTAAGCAAACACAACAACATCAGCCCCTTGTCCTCATTACTACACAACACACGATACTCCTGGAGAGATGTGGGGAGCTTGTGTCGATGGTCGGTCGCGCTCATTGTCACAAAACGGGGGTGGTGGAGGTGGAGGCGTGCCAGCTTTGCTGGGTCACTCGTGATGGTGGCGGAGACCACGAATTTTATGACGCGGTGCGATGTCTGGGGGGGGGAGGTTGTAGCGAGGGGGTGGGAGGGGGTGCCTGGTGTAGGGTGGGTTGGTGGGGAGGGGATTGGGGGTATACATGCGATGTATGTATTGGGTATGTGGTGGTCAACATAACATAATAATAATAACAATGGTGTATTGTTGTTTGTTTGCCGGGAACCTTATCGTGCCCATCCCTCCTATTGCCAATGTGCCATTTCTCACATTGAACAACGTTTCACATGACAACAAACAGATACAATACAACAGAATACCAATAGACAACCAACACTGATAAAAAAACATCACCACCACACCTGCATGTTGTTGTTCTTCAATTGCGGTCAACACATGAGTCAACCATTGGTTGTATGACTGACGCATGAGGCGGTCAACCTCATCAGCAACCAGAAACCGCAGCCGCCGCATGGGCAACACCCCTGCAGTCGACAGGTGGGCGGTCAAACGGCCCGGGGTGGCTACTACAATGTGTGCCTGGCTGACGAGGGGCTGTGTTGCATAGGGTGTGGGTGTGTGTGCACCATAGGGTGTGTGGGGGTGTGTCGCATAGGGTGTATGCAACCCAACAGCCGGTCCATGGGGGTGTGTCATGGTCAACGCTGCTGCTTCCAATGATTCGTTGACCTGACCGTTGACCAGCGCTGCGGTCAAACCTACAGCTGGACAAAGCTGCTGGAAGACCCCAAATACCTTGTGTGGTGGTGGTGGGGGGGTGTTGTGTGTGTGTGTGTGTGTTGTGTGTGTGTGTGTGTGTGTTGTGTGTGTGTGGTGGGGTGCCCTTCATGTGTGATGTTCATCACAGCGCGCACTCAATCACACATCAGTTACACACAATCACGCACTCAATATCACACACTCAACATCACACACCTGTCTTGCAAGGTCCTTGGTGGGTACCACTACAAGTGCCCCCAACCCTTGCTGTTGTGCACTGTGTATGATGATGTATTTTATAAGACTAGGTGTGCATGATAGAGCAATGCATGCCACATCAATGATATTGCACAATGTACACATACGATACACATACAATACACATACTTGACGTACAATGCACACAACACACTATACATCTTGTTGTACTGTCGCATCAGTCATGTTCCAGTTCCCCACAATAACACATCTCCCCAGCAATCCTTTCATGTATAATACCCAATCCTCCCGCGTATACATCCAATCCTTCAGCAGTGTATACACATCTCCCAACGAATCCTTTCGTGTATACACACACACACCTACCTCAACAACCCCTGCAGTACTGGGAGCACATATGCAAGGGTCTTGCCACTCCCAGTAGGGGCACATAAACACACGTCATGTGCTGTGCTTGTGCCCCCTGCAGTGGTATGCCATAGCACTGCTTGTACTGGATACAGACTGGTCATGCCGGCTGAGGGGGATGAGGATGGTCAATGGTCAATGGTGATCGCATGGTGATCACAGCATAGCATCTATAGCATGGCCTTTCAATGACATGCATCCACCACCAACTGCAATATACCACACCACCACAAGATATCCATCACAACGTACCTCGTTCAAGTGCAGCAACCAGGCGATGGTCGATGCCCTTGACATGCCTCAACGCCAGTGCACTTGTTCCCTCCAAAGCCACTGGTACTCGCATCCATTGCAACACAGGCGTTGCCTTGGCAACTTCTTTGGCTGTTTTTGCTGCAGCAACATCTTGCTGCTTTGGTTTTTTGGCTGCTGATGGTGTGTCGGCATGTGCGTTGCCATCGTGGTTGGGCTCGTCTGACGCTGCAGAATCCTTTTTACGTTTTGTACCAGGCATACTGATTGTGTTGTGATAGTGGTGGAATAAAACTAGGTTGCGTGGGGGTTTTATTTTGGTTGTTTTGCTGCAGTGGGTAAAACCTACCGCTTAGGTATTGCAAGCTCATTGCAAGCTAATACTCGCCGACACCTTGCTAGCAATGCAGCATACCGCGGTGAAGAAGGAAACAGTGTAATAGTGCAAATAGCAGCAAGACAACCTTGATCGATCAATGCTTCACATTACCAAGAATACCCACGAAAGGCAGCTTGGCCTGGGATTTGAAAGCCCTGAAACCAAACCAGTGGTTGATCAGCAACCAGCGAAGCAACTATGCAGTAGCTTGGTGATTGACCAATTGCCGGGCACCCACCCTGCAGTGACCAAATCCCTCGATGCCGCACTGCAACTCCAAGATGCGTTTGCTGGGGACAAGAGTGGTGGTCGTCAGTGGTCAATGCTGCAACTGCATGGTACTTACATGGTGATACAGCAGTGCACATACACACGCCTCGCGCTTGATGGATATGTGTGCATCCCGTCACCATGGGATGTGTGGGTGTCTGAATCTGCGTGACACATGCACCCCCCCCACTCAGGGTTTACACTTGCACTCCGATATGACCAACAGAAATATGCCCTGTATGTTGCATGCCAGGTAGGTACACACTTGTGAATTCACGCATACGGTCACACTGTACACACCATACACACCGTACTTCATCAGCAGCAGCAGCACATTCTCCTCACAACATTATCCTCACAACACATACAACAAAATACATATACCAGAAAAGCACATGTATTATCAAAGAAACACATGAAATCTAAAATAAACAAAAAAGGACAACACCACATACCCCCTTACATAGCAATCCCCCCCCCCCAGGCTGACCCCCAACACCATCCTCCAGCAGAGAGCATGTATGCACACCCCAGGTGCCCCACATGGTTGACTGGGTTACGTCCCACAGCACGCTGCACAGCATGGCATGCAAGTGTGGCTGCTTCTGTTGTGCATGGAGCTGGGGAGCGGGGGTTGCGGGGGGCGTTGTTGAAAACAGCACAAGGTGTGTGTGTGTGTGTGTTGACCAACATACACACAGCACTCCTACCCCTCACACACACACACACACACACGCACACACACACACAAACACACACACACACACACACACACACACACACACATATATATATATATATATTTTTATATTTTTTTTTACATTTCACATTTGATCTGTACATATATTCATTAACACCTATACACCTACACACATAGATATAATACATGTATATACACACACATACATATGTACACACACATACATACATTTATACGCACACACACACACCTACACACACATATATATACACACCTACATACACACCTACACACTCCCCCCCCCAAAAGGTCGTCCAGTGGAGCGAATCATCATCACTGGCTGGTCACATGCTGGTGCTGTGGGGCAATTGCTGGCAACAGCAGTACCATGTCTTGTGAGTGCTGGTGCAGATGTTCGGTGTATTACATTCGACGCCCCACGGTGTGTGCTCCCATGGGGAATGGGGTGTACGTGTGTGTATGTGTATGTGTGTATATGTATCCATGAGTATACATGTATTCATGGGTATATATGTATTCATGGGTATGTGTGTACGAGTATATGTGTAGGATGGGGCATATGTGTTATTGTATTGTTTATATTCATCACTGGAGAGACAATGATTTTCCTTGTGACATATCACAAATACAACGTACCATTTCCCATGCACATACACACCGACACTACACCAGCAACCCTCCTACACACAGCATCATGAACCTTGAGATGGCCCGCCTGTATGAGCAACTGGTCCCCCTTTCCTACAGTGTTCAAAGTGGCGTTGACTATTTGTTTGACTCATTTCTGTGTCCCTTTGGATTGGAGGTTGCGTTGTTGCCTAGAAGACCCTTTGGTTATGTGAAACATGGTCGTGATCCAAGGTGTGGTGGGGTTTGTATTGAAGGGGGGATGTGATGGTGTGTGTGAGAGGGTGTGGTGGGGTGGGTGAGAGGGTGTGGTGGGTGCAGTAGTGTGGGAAGTCGTCAGTTTGGTGGTTGTATGAGAGGGTGGTTGTGAGTATTGCTGTCACTTGTCATGGACATAGCCCAGCAGTACTGAACACAACACAACCACCCTCCACAACACAACGACCCTCCTCACACAGTTTTGTATGGTTTCCTGTCAACACGCCCCTCCTCCTATCACACACGCCACCTGCACAACAAACCACCTCTGGTGAACAACCCCGGTCAACGTCCCTGCCATTGGTTGACTTTATACGTGCCATGCAGGTGCGTTGACTGGGAATAAAAGTGGTTGACCACCACCACCACCTGCATCCACCACCACCACCAACATCCCCCTCACCACCTGCATCCCCCTATACCCTTCCCACACAGGCACGTCAGCATGTGCACTGCAACCTGTGGGCATGGCTCAGGGCACTGCATGACACCAATGCACCGCAGTCAACCTTGGACAACCTTGTACGACAATTGTCAGTCACAGTGTCAAGCAGCAACCTGGCAGTACAAGCAGCACAAGCAGCAGAAAAAGTACGGGCAGTACAAAAAGAACAGCCAAAAGAAGAAGAACAAGCAGTACAGACAAACGAAGCAGTACAAGCAGTACAGGCAGCAGTGCATGTTGACCAACACAATGTGCATGTTGACCAACACGATGATGACCACAGTAGTGATGCAAATGATATCCACAGGCATGACAACACCAGCAGGGGTGAGGAGGAGGAGGATGAGCAACCTACACAGCCACCAGGATCACAGCCACTCACAAGCTTGCTGCTTGAAAACACGCATGATGTGTTCTTTGACCATGCATTGCACACACATGATGATGCGTTGACCGACATTCCTTTAGAACCACTGGTGTTGACTACAGCTGACAGCGTTGACCATGATGTTGACCATGATGTTGACCGCATGGTCAACGACACATCAGCAACCAGCAGTCCTACACCCAACCTCAAGCAGCCATCATCACCTCAGCATACCCCCCGCCATCCATCAACACCAGGCACTACCCACCCCACAACCCACCCCTCCTCATCCAGCCCCCCCAACCCCCCCACCCTGCTCTCCTTTACCTCCACTGCCCTCGCTGCCATCACCACCACCGTCCCCGCAGTCATCCACAGCGTCACAGGGGCCCCCCACAGCCCCACCGGGACCACCCCCGGGGCCCTCTCTGCAGGGCCCCTCTCCAGCCTCGATGCCGAGGCATTTGACAACAACATGAGGGGTGTAGAGCGTGAGTTGCGGCGCATGCATACCCTGTCTTCTAATGTTGGGAGTGGGGTGGCAGCAGGGGGCCCGCCCGTGTCGGTGTTGGCTCAGGGAGGGGGCCGGGCCCACCTGCATGCGCAGTCCTCGTGGCATGTGACACGGCCGGCGGGTGGTGGGGCGGTGGATGATGGTGTGTGTGGTGGGATGGGTGACGACGTCATGCAGCACAGTGCAGGTGTATGTGTGCAAGAGAATGGTGTGGTGGAGGCAGGGGAGGGTGAAAATAAGGGGCAGGGGGTTGGTGTGCATGAAAAGGAGGGGGCGGTGGCAGATGGTGGTGGTGTTGATTGCGTGCATAAGGAAGGGGTGTGGAAAGGAGAGGGTGTGTGGAAAGGGGTGGTGTTGGATGATGATGCACCATGTACCATGCAGATGTTGCAGCAGCATGATGGGAGCCCTGTGCTGCTTGCAAAGGTGTGTTTGTGGGTGTGTTTTGTTTCTTGATGGAGAGGGTGCTTTATGGTTTGGTTTTGTGTGCTGTTTTTGCAGGGGTAGACACTGTGCATGTGTTGCAGCACAGTATTGAACAATGTATAAAGAATACACACAGACTCTACACACAGACTCACCAATCCACACACTCTCACACTCCCAGATCCTCTTGTGTGCCAAAGTGTATCCATGTCTAGTGGCAAGTGCGGCTGCATACTACCAACCCAATTCATTTCCTAGTTATACTGGCATCACCAACACTGCGTGGTACTTTGATAAAGTGTACAGCAACATGGTACGTGAGGTGGTGGTGGTGGTGGTGGTACGGGAGGTGATAATGATGATGGTGCGGGTGTGAGTATTGCAACCCACCTTGTACAACAAACCTTGTGCTTCCCACCATGAACACCTTGTTTACATAACATACATAATATATATAATTCACCATTATACCATATATACCATATACTCCCTTCAACACCCTTTCAACACCCTTTCAACACCCCTTCAACACCCTTTCAACAGGCATTTATGGGCTGGATACAGGATCGTGGTACCCTGCTCATTGCATTCAAGGGCACCTCTACCTTTCAAGATGTATTACAAGACCTCAAACAAGCCCAACAAGAACATGCCCTCCTCTACCCATGGATGCCTGGGGTGGCTGTGCATACAGGGTTTTTACAACAACTGCTGGGGGCTCTGGGGCTCCATGATGCGCTACACACTGCTGATAGTGGGAATGGCCGGTGTGATGTGCATGATGATGGTGGTGATGGTGATGGAAAGGGACAGGATGATGATGGCGGTGATGGTGAGAATGGACAGGGCCATGCGACAGGGGAAAAGGGTGTGGTAGGACAGGAGGAGGAGAGGTGCAAGGGGGGAACAATGGGGACGTTGACTGAGGACGAGTTGACCGAGGGTGCGTTGACGGAGAGGGGTTTGACTGAGGCAACAGTAGTGCATGGGGATATACCTGTAGCTCACGGGGATACTACTATAAGGAATGACAGTGATGATACGGTCAACACCATGGTCAATGCAAAAACCGGAACTCCCATGCAGACCACCAGCAACAACAACACTACCAGCAATAGCAGCAATAGTCTTGCGCTGCATGGTACAGTAGATGAAGACACGCTGTTGAGGGCAGCCACACGGTTGACGGGTGGGGTGGGGCGTGTGCGGAGGGTAATACTGTGTGGACATTCACTTGGGGGGAGTGTTGCAAGTCTCGGTATGTTGTTGTTTTTGCTATTGGTGTTGGGTTGTGTTCATGTTGTTTTTGGTAGTGGTGATGTGTCTGTGTTGATGTGTTGGCTGGTTTTCACAGCGCTGCTCTGCCATGCATGCATTCAATACATTCCATCTACGTACATGTGTGATATACTACCGTGTGTATATATCATGTGCGAATCACACTCGTACAATCAAGCATCACCACCCCTATCTCTCTCCCCCACACTCTCACCCCCTCAACACACACACTCAACTCTTCAAAACACACACACTCAACTTTTCAAAACACTCAACCCCCTCAACAAACACACACACCCCACACACAGCGGCACCCCTCCTAGCATGTGCATATCCAGCAGCAGACATACGCTGTGTCACATTTGGTAGCCCCCGATGTGGCAACCGTGCATTTGCCTGTTATTACAAATCATTGGTGGGGTATTCGGCCAGGGTGGTGGCTGGGCAGGACCCTGTTGCGAATATGCCAGTGGGTCAAGAACCTGACTTTAAGCAACAGTATGTGTTGTTTTTGTAGTATGAATGTATTATATGGATGAATATGTTGCATAATTACACTATATGGTTTGTATGTATATGCTGTATGTATATGCTGTATGTATACGCTGTATGTATATGCTGTATGTATACGCTGTATGTATACGCTGTATGTATACGCTGTATATACACACACACACACCCCACAACCCCACACAGGCATGCCTATCATCATGTCGGACTCTTGTTGCACTGCGAATCCCACATCCACGCCTCTGTAGGCTCCCTGGCACCCTCCACACCCAGGAGCACGGGGCCCCTCTCACCGCAACATCACTTCCTAAAGTATTATCATTTCTACAGCAAACAGCATATGTCAATAGAGGGGCGTTTGTTGTGGGGAAGTGTTTCATGCCAACCACGACTCAAGACATTGGTGGATATAGAAGGTGAGGAGGATTGTGTAGAGGGGTGGGTGGGTGGGTGTGGGTGGGGAGGGGTGGATATGGAAGGTGAGGATGTTCTATACAGATATTGGTGAGGATGTTATACATGAATATGATGTTTGTGATATGTGTTGATAATATATAGATATGATATTCGTGGATATACACACACACACACACACACCTCACAATACCCCACCCCCCTCACAATACCCCACCCCCCTCACAATACCCCATCCGTCACAAATCACCTCACATGACAGGGGATGAGATGCTTGAGGAGGCTGCACGTGGGAGTCTTGTAGACAGGCTGAAGCGTCAATTACAAGACAACCCGGTGACCAACAGTGTATTGAACAACAAGGTGATTGGGAACATGGTCGGAACATGGTTTGGCAAGGGGAAGACAAGCAATGCGCAGGAGTAGATTGATATGATTGTGGTGTATTGTGTGTGATGATGTAGTGTGATGATGATGTAGTGCGACGATGATGTAGTGTGATGATGATGTAGTGTGATTCTTGCTGCATAGGAAGTGCAGCACGTTGCACATTTTATTGGTACATTTGGTAGTTAAATACTTTTGTGTATGTACTATGCAACTATGCAGGTGCACTGCAACAGGTGATGTGGAGTATGTTTTTGTTTGTCATGTGGTCGCCAGTCACACCGCGTGTAACAGCATAGCTATGCTCAAATGTATGGGTTGACCGCCAGGTGAGTTGACCACCAGTTGGGTTGACCGCCAATTTTGTTTGCATGGAATACATATGAAAACAGCATACGAAAACAGCATACGAAAAAAGAAAAAAGAGCACATGAAAACAGCACAAAACCAGCACGTGCATGAAGTGAGCCACAGTGAAAGAGGCACATGATGATGTGATGACGAAGAGGCATGATTGTTGATGACAGCAACACATGGCATCATCATGAAATGACCTCCTCCTCTTATATCAGAGTGATCACGACACCAACAGTTGTAAATGACCTTTACCCCTCATGCATTGTCGTTATCATGGCATCATGGTACCATCATCATCCCTGTTGATATTACTCTGCAAGCACACGCTCTACTGTTTCTGCAAGCTCTCCATTCTGGAATGACTCTGTTAAAGGTGTGTGGGTGTGTATGTATGTGTGTGTGTATGTGTTTGGGTGTGTATATGGTGTGTATATACATGTATATGGTGTGTATATACATGTATATGGTGTGTATATACATGTATTTGGTGTGTATATACATGTATATGGTGTGTATATACATGTATATGGTGTGTATACAATCACACACACTCCTTTCAAAACCACCCCCACAAACACCCACCATGAACATACCAAGTGTGATGTCGCACCCTCCATACAGCTCCCCATCAATCCACACTTGTGGGTAGGTAGGCCACTGAGAATACTCCTTCATGCCAGAACGAATGAGGTCATTGTCCAGAACATTCACCGTCTCATAGGGCACCCCCAGCTGGTTGAAGATTTGTACAACGGTATTGCTAAAGCCACACTGGGGAAACTGCTTTGTGCCCTTGATGAAGAGCACAATTTTGTTTTCTGTGACAAATTTTTCCAGTGCTGCTCGGAGCTCGGGGGAGAGGCCACTGCCTGATGATGTTGTGATGTGGGAGGTGGGGTGGGTATGTTGCTTGATGGCGTAGGTGGTATGTAATGTATGGTACATTATGATGCATGTTGATGTACAACGCACAGATCACACATCTACAGCCCCATGCATCATAATGCCAACCAGTTTTACCCCCCCCATACCGTTGGCTGATGCTGCAGCTACAACGCGATGTGCATATATGCGTGTTTTGCGTGCGAGCCTGCATGGCACAACCAGACGTGAGCATGGTTGAGCTCCACCATGCTGCAACACATTTGCTGGCCTCTGTGCTACAAGCCTCTGTACAAGCTGCATGTTGGAAAAAACGTGCGTTACAAAATGATCAACAAAATGATGATCCCACAAGCACTCTTGCAATGTGATGGTGAAAAAACACACACACAGCACTCTCTTCACTACGGAGCCACTCCTCACTCTTCGGGTGGTGGTTGCTGTGGCTGCTCTGGCTCCTCTTCAGGATCTTTTTCAGGCTCTTCCTTTTTCTCCTTTTCCTCCTCCTCCTCGTCCTCAGGCAGCTCAGGGTCCCCAGGTAACTTTTTGGGCAGGGGGGTTTCCAGCTTTTCAAACTCGGGGAAAATATCTGGTCGTCGACTGGGCTGTGGTGTAATCCACTCCTGTTGTAGTGGGTGTGGTGGGTGGTTTCAAAAACATGACAGGTTTTCAAGTTTGGTTCGACAGCTGTGCAAGTGGTTGTTGTGCATACCACCACCACCACCACCACCACCACCACCACCTCCGAACCACCACCACCGCACCTGGGGGAAATCAATGGTGGATCGTTCCTTTTCTGTTTCTGGTTCTGGATATGTGCACACCACCAGTCGATGCCATCGTCGGCGGCTTTGTTGGTGCATGGTCAATGCATTGGATGATACACCCCGTCCACATCCCCCCAATGCCATATTCCTGCTCATGTGTACACGTGCATACGGCATATGGCATTGCACTGCTTTGGGCTGTGAGTTTTTAGATATGCTACAGATGCTGCTAGACACTTGGTCAACCTTCATTGTGTTGACCAGCATGGTACGTGGCGGCAGGCGTGCTCGTGTGCTTGCGTTTTTTGGGTGGTGGCGATGATGCAATGGATAATGACGTGGGGTGGGTGGACAGCTTTGGTGGTGTGAAAAGCAGCTGGTTGCTAAATGATATGAAAAAATGAAATGCTCTTCTGTACACTCATCACATGTGCTGCACACACGGTTGCACAAGGAATCCCAGTCTAGCTCACTCATCCCAATGCGCTAAACTACCCCACTACTCGCTCACCCCCGCCTTGTGAACACAACACACCACCATGCACCACGCCATGCCCACGTACTCCCCCAATGCGTTTCCTTGCGCCAACCACACATCGAAAACCTCCCACAGATCCCACACACTGCAAGCACGATGCAGCAGCAGCAACACCCCCGAACCCATCCTGGCACCACCAGCATCCCCCACCAACACACGCCCCGGACGCCCCCAGGACGCCCTCCACCTCTCCTCTGAAGACCTCCCAGCGGCCTTTGATGCCCTTGCCTCTGCATTTTCCACCCACTGTGGTGTCTCTGCTGGGCCCACGCCACTGGGTCGGGGGCTGATTGCCAAGGAGCCCGCTATGAAGGGTGCCCGATTGCTGTCGATTGATCGTGCTGGTTTGTTGTGCGTGACAGACAAGCCCAGTGTGAGTGGTGATGGTTTTGGACGAAAAGTCCTCGAGGAGTGGCAGCTGTTGCATGGTCGTCTGCCCCCGTTGTTGTTGAATTATGTGTTGTCGAATGATGCAGGGGGTTGGTTCCAACGCATGACGGCATGGCTGCTGTGGTTGGCGTCACATGGGAGTGGGCCGTGGCAGTTGTACTGCCAAATGTTACCCTCGGTGTGTTTGGTAGTGTCGGTGTGTATGAGAGGGGTGGGTGGGTTGGGCGTATTAGCGCCAGATGGTTTCTGCTGGCATGTGTACCATCTTTATGTTTATTGACGCTCAAACTGCCATGCACATACACATACCATGGTACCTACACACCATATACACACCATGCACACACCATATACACACCATGTACACACCATAACACCCCCCCCCCCCAACACAGGAATGGGAGACAACATGTTTGATGAATTACACACCACAAGAGGCAGCTGAATTTCAAGACCCAGCACTGGAAGCATTGGCATACAAGGAGCGCAACATCATCATGGGACTACATGAACGGTGAGTGAGTTGTGTGTGTTCAAATACAATGCTTTGTGCATACATTTGTGATCGTATGCTTGTATGTATATGCTCAAAGGCCATCCCCCTTGACTTTGTTGACTGTATGCACTTGACTGTATGCACTTGACTGTATGCATGTACATAGGTTGTACGCCAGTGGGCGTAGTAGTCTATTGGGTTCATTGCAGCTGGCAGAGACACCTCTTGATACACTGTGGGCGGCTGCTATGGTCAATTCACGATCATTCTCTGACAAGGTAGGGACATTGTTGTTCTTCTTGTTGACCATTGTTGACCACCATTGTTGACCACCATTTCCTGCCATTGTTGATCACCAGTGTTGACCAGTGTTGACTGTTGTTGACTGTTGACCATGCATGCACATCTGTGTCATCCCATCTGATCAACATGACACGCACATCACAATGCCATACGCACACTCAATGCACATGTACGCAACAACACACACACACTAAGAAAACACACGCCAGAAATACACACACACACACATACTCATGACACACTCGCTAAGAATCACACCCACTGAAAACACAAACACCACAAACAAACACCCAGGTTGGTGATGAAGGGGTGTCCATCATGGCTCCCTGTGCAGACATGGCAAATCACTTTAATAAACCCCGTGCAACATATCGATACAACAACAAGCGCAGCTGCTTTGAGCTTCGAGCTGCCAGGTGTGTGTGTGTGGGTGTTTGTGGGTGTGTAGGGATAGGTGTAGGTGTCGGTGCGAATGTATGTCAATACACACATTTGTAAAAGCATGCATGTGTTCCTACAAACACCACCATAATGATCAAAAAACACACAGGTTGTTGCGTGCTGGTGAGGAGGTGACAATATCGTATGGCTGTATGCACAAGGATAACGCACAATTAATGAAGGACTATGGATTCGTTGTACCAGGCAATGTATGTTTTGTTATGTGTTGACCATCATGTGTTGACCATCATGTGTTGACCATCATGTGTTGACCATCATGTGTGTGTGTTCAACGCCCCTCCTGTACACCCCCACCATTCCCCCACCCCAACACCATTACCCTCTACACACACAGATAAATGACCGAATCCTCTTTGCAGCACCCGGAACCACTGCCCCGGGCCTCGACCGGCCAGCAGGGGCCCCTGAAATACACGCTCTGCGCTTAGTGAAGGCCCTCGACATGCCCAGCTGGTGGAAAACTGCCCATGCTGTGGCCTCTGAGGGTGGTGGTGGGGGTGGGGGGGGTGCTGCTGGGCTGGGTGTGAGTGGGTTGCTGCATAGGGTTGGGAGTATGTATGAGGATGGGCTACCCCAGGCGACACCAGAGGCGTTGATCAATCCTACATCAGAGGACCCATTTGCTGGTGTGTGGGGTGTGGTGATGGGGTGTTGTGGTGCACGTTGTTGTGGCGGGGTATGGTGGGGAGGTTGTGGGGGTGTGTCGAGGTGGGGTGTGTCGTGGTGGGGTGTGTCGTGTAAAGTTGTGGTGTGTGTGAAATTGCAATACTCTTATGCATATCCCTCTACACATATCCACCATTTTCACTCATAACAACACGCCGCAACCTTTCCTAAACACCATCACGCACAAACACACGCACAACCCCTCAACCACAGATTATGAAGCAGCGAAAACAGCACAAGCAGCTGAACACCTCAAAACTATCCAGGAGCGCCAAAAATCAGTCGTATTGTCCCTTCGTCCCTTTTTCCGTCAGTCTGGTGTGGCTGTTGACCAACGATCGGACTGGTTGGGTATGGATGAGGGGCAGTTGCAGGCAGAACGCGCAGCTGTGGAGGAATTGGTGGCGCAGTGTAAGGGACAGCTTGCAGGTGTGTTGTTTTGTGTAGAGGAGTATTTTGTGTGTGTATGAGGGTGTTTTTTGTGTAGAAGAGGGTGTTTTGTGTGTATGAGAACATATTATGTACTTGGTATGCATTAGTATATCACTACATGTACTCACTGAGTACATCATCAATATACCACTATCATCAACATACCATCACACAGCCATGCCGACAACGCTTGCAACCGATGAGGCGCTCATGGGGGATCCCTCCCTCACCCCAAGGCATAGGCAGGCTGTGAGGACTCGACTGGAAAACAAGCAGCTCCTGCAGGCTGGTATTGACGTGCTGACCACGTATGAAGCGACGCTGTACTAATGACACGAGGGGCTGATGTACCAGTAGTGTGAGAGTGTGTGTGTGTGTTTGTACCAAAACTCCTAGTGTGTCTTTTGTTTCCGCTGTTTGCTGCTCATTGTGCTGTTTGTTTCGCCGCTGATACAAGTTCTTTTCTCAGTGTATCAATCAAAAAGACACACATATAAACCATCATAAGAAAAAACTGGCAACGGTGGGGTTCTCGCCCACAAACAGCAGCTTTTTTTCGCAATGGAACGTGCACATCGGTGCAGTGGGAGGGTGGAATGGATGCCCGCCATGCACAGACTTTCCCGCCGAGTGACAGCCCCAACACGCCATCGCTTCACGCAGTTGCATGCTCCATCACATCATCTCAACAAAGTGCCACCAGTGTCGGCTGCTAGGAAACATCGTCACATATGTAGAACAGCAGCATCCTCAGATGAGGCTGCACAAACAAGCGAGGCAGAAAAATCTCAGATGGTCAACAATGAGCTCGTGCTGTTGTTATTTCAATTGGTAGGGAGTGTTGGTGCTTGCTTGGTGTGTGCTCGGTGTGTGTTTGGTGTGCTTGGTCTTCCACAGTGCCACTCTCACGCATCACGCATGCACTAGTATCGTTGTACTAGGTACTGCATTGTGCACCCCCTCCAATGCAGTCCCCCCTGTTACACCCATTTCACACACCCATTTCACACCACCACCACCCTCACTCCCCCCCCCCCCCACAGGCCCCCCCCTCCCCCCCCCCCCCCCCCACAGGATTGCGACACACAGCTGCAGCGTGCACTTAATTATGAAAACTTTGATGCTGCAGCCAACATTCGTGCACGCAGGCAAAAAGTGGATGAGGCACTAGCAGCGCTGCAGGAGGGCAAGGGGCAGGGATCTAAGAGTAGGCAAGCAGAGATGACAGACCTGGCAGCAGAGGGGTTGAGGGTTCGCAGTGAGTTGCAAAAGGCCGTGGAGGAGGAGCGGTAAGAGATGGTTGGGGTATGAGTATGGTGGTGGTATGCGGTGGTGGTGGTATGATGGTGGTGGTGGGTGTTGGGGGGAGGGTGTGGTTGGGAGGGCATGTGTTGAGTAGGTGTGTATTTCATGTTACTCGGTGTGCACATTGCCACGCGCACACCACCTACGCACATACACACCTCCCCTCATACCCACACAGTCAAATCCCCATACCCCCTCACACACAATTCCCCCTTGCTTCACCCTCACACACAAATCCCCCCCAACACACACTTCCCCTCTCCTCTCCCTCCCACAATGCCCCCCCTTCACCCCCCCCTCCCCCCCCCAGGTATGCAGATGCAGCGACCCTCAGAGACAAACTCAAGGAGTTGGAAGATGCCAGTGCAGCTGCCCAAGCACTGGCAGCAGAATGGGGGACTGATGCTGTGCAACCCAAATTACGACTGGGACAGAGGGTGATGCACAAGACATTGGGATATAGGGGCGTTGTATGCGGGTATGTGTTGGTGGAGGGGGATGGATGTGGGGGTGGGGGGTGGGGGGTGATCGTGAAGGAAACAATGGCAGTATGATGGTGCATACGTGTGTGTGTTGTGTGTGTGTGTGTGTGTGTGTGTGTTTTGTGTTTTTTTTTTTTTTTTTTTGTGTGTGTGTGTGTGTGCACCTAATTGCGGCACCCCATTTCGGCGGCACCCCATTTACACCCCCCCCCCCCCCCCATAAAAACACAAACAGCTGGGATGAGGTGTGTTGTGAGGCAGATGAGTGGCAAGCAGTGGCCAATGTGGCAGCATTACAAAACGGTGTAGCACAACCATTCTACCACATCTTGGTCGACATGCGGGATTGGCCAAGTGCTCGTTTTGAGGCCCCCGTTGCGTACGTGGCAGAGGAGCTGCTGGATGCGCCACAGGAGCCAGCAACGTGGGTGCAAGTGCACGGCAAGGATGAGTTTCAGCACCCATACACATATTTGTTGTTTTTGGGGGTGGATGGCGCAGGGGACTTTTTGCCGGTGCAGCAGTTGAGGGACAAGTTTTCTGTGGCACGGCGAGACGTGTATGCACCTGGAGAGGGGGATGCGGCAGAGGACGAGGAGGAGGAAGAGGGTGGTGATGATGACACAGACGGTCCCACACCTTGAGTTGTGTCTTTTATATTTCTTCACTATTTGTTGTAACACACACTTCATTGGCAGCATAGTTTGCATCTGTGTTTGTATAAAGGTAACAAACGTTGAGTGGAGATCCACACAACAAGGATATTGCAGCATGCAGATCTCTCAGAGCGTGCCCAGGCAGACCGTGTTTGCCGCAAGGTATGGTTGATGGCGGCCCAACGTCTCGTGTATCGACATCGACACCAAGCACGTTGTCACGTCTTCGCAGGCCCAGCAGCAAGGTCAACTCGCCCATCCGCTGCAGCGTCCGTGTGACAGCACAGGTATATATTTGGTTGTGTGATGTACACGCCACGAATGCAGAATTGTGTGAGAATGTTGGGAGGATGGCTGCACACCACACGTCGCATCACATTCCAACACAGGCTGATGCCCCCGCAGTCAACCGTAGGCAAGCAGCAATGACTGGCCTCGTGGCACTGGTTGCCGCAACACAGGTGGCTCCTGCCAAGGCCATCTTTGGCTTGGGTGGCAATGCTGAGGAAAAGTATGCCACTGAAACGGTACGTGGGGGGATGATTGGTGTGAGGACCCTTGTTGTTGTGAGGTATATTGTAGTTGCGCTGTGCATAAATAATGGGCAGCATACCTACAGGAGTACCCCCTCATGCACAACACACTATGTTGTCCACACACACGTGACACACACAGGCAGCAGTGATTACTGATGTGCGCAATGTCATCACCATGGATCGCGAGGACCTCAGCTATGATGATGCTGTGAAGAAAGTGCGCAAGGAAACCAATGACTGGGTGGCCAAGTACCGGCGTGACAATGCCTTTTCAGGCAGGCCATCGTTCGGGTGTGTGGGGTTGAAATGTGGGGTTGAAGTGGCATCGGGAGGATGCTTTTTTGGGAGGAGAACACTGCATGATTTCTTGTGTGTATTTAGCAGAGCATCTCAACATTTTCTGTGTTTTATTGAAGCAATTAGCATATACCCGTACATGTAGAGCATACACACATGCAGTCCCCCACATGTAGTCACATCTATCCCCCCACACACCCACAGCAACACCTACTCGGCATTGAATGCCCTGGCAGGCCACTACAACAGCTTTGGCACGAATGCACCCATCCCCAAGAAGCGTTTGGAGCGCATTGAAAAGGAATTGGGTGATGCCGAGAAGCTCTTGCAGCGTGGTCGATAAGTGTTAGTTTGCTATTTACTCTAGTACTGCTGTTGACATTGGTGTGTAACAGCAGGAATGAGCGCGTTGCACAAACAAGTTGTGCCTTTCTTCCCTTTCTCATTGCCAAGTTTTATTTTGTATATTTACTTGCTAGTCCTTTCAATTCACAATCCACCATACATTGACCATCTCCAACAACCACCTTGACCAAGATGAAGCTCACACAGACCTTGATCAATGTACGAGTGTGTCAGATCACACCACCACGTATACCGTGCACACCCACAATGTCGTGCACAATATCGTCAATATCCACAGGTATCTGCATGCGGTTTGCAAGGAGTTGCTCGCCGTGCAGCTCCCAAGGTGCGTGTTGGAATCTCCGTTGCGGCTGTGCCATATATGTGCCACAATAACCTCATACCAACCATAATTACATTCCATAGGCTGCAATGAGCAATGGCAGTTTGGTGTCACGCGTCAAGCCATTCATGAATGGCACCGCTGCAGTGATGCATGCCCGCACCGCCCCCCTCTGTAGGGTACGTGGCGTTGCTGCACAAGCGAGCAATCACCTGGTACAATGAACACGCGTATCCATCCATACAGGCACGTAGCACATTTGTTGTGGCAGCTGCTGCACCCATCGGCAACGTCACGAGCAAGGTGTACTTTGACATTAGCATTGGCGGGGAGCCTGCTGGTCGCGTGGTATGGGTTTGTGTTTGTGTACTTATGTGTGTGTATATATAAATAAATATAAATGTATGTACCCCCACCATCACCTACCAATACAACACAGGTGTTTGGTCTATTTGGTGATGAGGTGCCCAAGACTGTGGAGAACTTTCGTGTCCTGTGCACCGGGGAAAAGGGCTTTGGATACAAGAGCAGCAGTTTTCATCGATGCATCAAGGACTTTATGATTCAGGGTGGCGACTTCACTGCAGGTTGGGTTTAGGTGTTGTATGTGTTGTATATGTAATTGTATGTGTTGTATGTGTTGTATATGTTGTATATGTTGTATATGTAATTGTATGTGTTGTATGTGTTGTATGTGTTGTATATGTAGTTGTATGTGTTGTATATGCTGTACATGTTACATGTCTACACACCTGCACTGATGCACACCTGCACGGGTACTCATGCACACCTGTACACACCTGTACTCATGCACACCCACCCCCTCAAAAACACACAGGGAATGGCACAGGTGGCAAGTCTATATATGGTGCAACATTCCCTGATGAAAAGTATGTGCTGTGTGTCATCACCACCACCAACAACAACAACAAAAGAGTAATAACAACACCAACAACAAAATATTAACAACAACAACAATATCAACATGACCAACAGGTTTACATACAAGCATGATGTACCTGGGTTGCTGTCAATGGCCAATCGTGGCCCCAATACCAATGGTGTGTTGTGTTTTGGGGGTGTTTTTGTGTACATATGGATTGTATCATACACTTTATCCTAATGCGCGCGTGTGTGTGTATGTGTGTGTGTGTAGAGTGTATCATACTATTATGTTATGTATGTAAATTGATGTTTATTTTTACATGTTGCGTTGCATCTACTTGCACTTATTATGCTGCCTGGTGTCACACATACAAATAAACAGGCATGCACCATCTTTACATCACCACCACCAAAAACACACAGGATCACAATTCTTTGTCACCACGGTACCAACCCCCTGGCTTGATGGGCGTCATGTGGTGTTTGGGCAAGTGTTGGAGGGAATGGACATCATCAGCAAGATTGAAAGTATGTGGTGGTGTAATTGTGTGTATGTTTGTGTATATATGCATGTGTGTATATGCAGGTGTGTATGCATGTGTATATATGAATGTGTGTGTATCAGGGACATATATGATCTCCATACTCCTACTCTTACCATTACTCCTACCATTACTCCTGTACCTATATTACTAATACTTACACCATTACTTCTCCCATTACTCCTGTACCTATATTACTAATACTTACACCATTACTTCTCCCATTACAACAGATAGTGACACGGACCCCCGAGACAGGCCCCTCAAGGACTGCACCATCACTGATTGTGGGGCCCTGTAAACATGCCATGGGACCCTGTGAGCAATATTTTTGGTACAAGGTTGTTGATGGCTCCGTGTTTGTGGTCGTTGTGTGTGTATTCTCTTTTTTCCTCTGTGAGTTGAACACAGCATAGCATAGCAAGGTAAAAGACCTAGGAGTATTAGTAATAGGGATGCAGCCATGTGTGCGTTGTATGCCTCCTCTTGCATGCATTCACCCCATGCGCCGTTATTTTCTCGTGCTGGTGCATGTCCATCACCAGTGCGGCTGTTCTGCGGTGCAAGAGCAACATGCATTGTTATTTAACATCACCGGTGCCGACATCACCGTTTATGGATGTGCCCAATGCTACATGACAACTCCATGCATTATCGCAACCCAATGCACTATCTCAACACACACACGATGCACTATCTCAACATGCACTCCCAATGCAGTATCACAACACACACTCCCAATGCAATATCTCAACACACATACCCAATGCAATATCACAACACGTCACGCAGTGAGTTTGCTGGCGTATCTACATTTATTTTCTTAAAAATATTGCCCACCATTGTCAATCCAATCTCATGGTCTTCCATAAATGCATGTGTTTCCATTATGTATGTTCTTCCATGCACATTCTCTCGACTTGTTTGTTGACTGCACTGGGACACGGGGCGAAATGGATCTGGGGCATGCATTTTCCCTTGTTGTTTTGCTTTGTTTAAACCAATCAACAGGGACAAACTGTTGGCAATAGTGTTTAGCAGAAACCTCGACCACCCATCCCTCGACACAAGCATGAGCAACAACAATGCAGATGACGATTTGTTTGATGGTACGACAGACCTTCTCCTATATCCCCACCTCTTTCCAAAAACATGTTTACCACCTTCTTACAGAGGCCTTGGAGGGTTTTACGAAAGACAGAAAGCAAGGGGGAGAGCAGGCAAGCACATCTTTGCCATCCTCTTCTGCTGCACCTGCAGAAAGGCAAGTGTAATTGCTGCGTGCAAAACCTGCACACTGCTCAAATTCATCAAGATCCACAAACTCAAACAATCAAACACCCAGGTTTGATCCTTTGCGGACCCGAGGTGCTGCACCATCAGCAGCATCAAAACCCGCCTTTGACCCACTTTCAAAACGCCCACAAAAGAAAAAAGCACCTCAACAGCCACCAGCAATCCCACCAGACATATTTGGCAGTGGGGGTCAAAACATGCCCCCAGAATTGCAATCGCTGTTACAAGAGCTGGCAGCAGGTGTGGGTGTGGGTGCAATGCGTGCATTCACAGTCATCATCGTTCCCAATGCATGCATTCATAATTATCATTCTCATGCATGTTTGCCTTCAATACCCATGGCCTTCGATACCCATTGCCTTCAATACCCATTGCCAACTCACAGCTGCAACAGGGGACAGGCAAGATGATGAGGATGCACAGGGTGTAGCAGGGGGGAGCAATGCACAGGTGGATGCAACACTGGAAGCACTGGCCAAACAATTTGAGTATGTGGGATATGGGATTTGAGTATGTAGGATTTGAGTATGTGGGATGTCTTGCTTTTTGACGGGGGTTTCTTGAGGAGGGGAAGGGTGTGCGACATGTGTATGCATATACGCACTCGTTTCTTGTTGACACCACACTCTTGCCTTGTTGACACCCATCCCCCCACACCATTGTACATCACACTTCTTCATCATCATCATCATCATCATCATCATCACAGGGCACTGGGTCCCACTGCTCCAGGGTCTGCTTCACAGGGCCCCAGTAATGACCAATGGGGGGGGGGACTTGATGGTTTGGCAGATACACCACAGGTGTGTGTGTGGTTGTGTGTGTGTGTGGTTGTGTGTGTGTGGTTGGGTGGGTACATACACCTCCCCACCCCCGAATGTATCACAGATATACCCCCCCCCCCCTTATGTATCACAGATGCAGGGTCTAGTGGACTCCATAATGCAGCAGCTGCTCTCAAAGGAAGTGTTGCATCAACCAATGAAGGTGGGCGTGAGTATTGTTGGCTGTATTGTAACACACCACAATGAAACACACCACATTGCTGTGTATTGCCAATGTGTATATTGCCACCTCATCAACCACCTTCACCCTCATCAACCACCACAACACTCATCATACGCCCTCATCAACGGCAACAGGAAATAGGGGCCAAGTACCCAGCATGGCTCCAATCCCATCGTGACACCCTCCCCTCTGAAGAGCTTGCTCGCTATGAAAAGCAATACGACATTATCACCAAGATTTGTGCATTGTATGATCAACCATCACCTGATTTTACATTGTTGGTGGGGTTGCTGCAAGAGGTGTGGGGGGGGGATTGATGTGGGGGTGGGGGTGATGGATGTGCGTATGACGTGGGGGGTTACCACACTGTGTGGAAACAACAAACGACAGAAAAAACAACAACAGACAAACAGCAGGGTGGATGCGCATGCATATACTTTTAGGGCGTGTATACATTTTTGTTACCCATGTATCACATGTATCTACAACGCACATATCATATTGCGAAATGCACGTAGTCCTCATAGTGTCCCCCTCGTCTTTGGGGATGAGGTGAAATGGTCCCCCCACCCCACCCCACACCCCCACCCCCACACCCACAACCCCACACCCACAGATGCAGCAGTGTGGTCAACCCCCCCCAGACATTGTCACTGAGCTAGCTCCTGGGTTGGAATTTGACACCCAGGGGCTCCCAGTGCTGCCTGGTATGGGGGGAGGGGAGGGGGACCTGCCTCCTGAGTTGATGAAGGACTTGGAGAAATGCTGCATACAATAGATTGGGAGTAAGGGTTTTTGTTGCTGTGGAGGTGCTTGTTGCTGTGGAGGTTTTTGTTGCTATGGAGGTTTTTGTTGCTATTGTCCATAATGAAGCAATGATACAAAACAAGGATTGCACAAACAAACATCAATTTTCATTGTTTTCCACCGCTACTTGTGCTATGCGGGGCACTAGTGTGTCCTGTGGTGGACGAGGTGGGCGCAGCTCCCCCTGCCTGTCAACAAACCTGTTGAGAGACACAAGGGTGTGCATTGAGAAACACACATGGGTGTGCATTGAGAGACACACATGGGTGTGCATTGAGAGACACACAAGGGAGTGCATTACAGAGAGAAAAATCATCTACATAATATCTGCATCACATTGCATCACATCTGCGCATCACAGTGCATTACATCTGCACTACATCTGTGCATTACATCTGCATCACACTGCATCACATCTGCGCATCACAGTGCATTACATCTGCACTACATCTGTGCATTACATCTGCATCACACTGCATCACATCTGCGCATCACAGTGCATTACATCTGCACTACATCTGTGCATTACATCTGCATCACACTGCATCACAATGCATGAACACCACCATCACAATGCAACCCCCTCCCCCAACACCTCCCACGTACTCTATGATTGCCATCTGTGCATTATCACCAAGTCGCTTGTCCCCCCGAAACACCCGTGTATACCCCCCCTGCCTGTCTGCATATCGATCTTTCAACTCTGTAAACAATTTAAACTTGGACTGTTCATTGCGCAACACGTCACCTGCCCTGCGCTGTGCTGTGACAGTATCCTGTTATTTTGGTGATTGGTGGATGGTGGGTGGTGGTATACGGGTTTTGTGGTACAGTATTCACATCCAGCCACACACGCACCACCACACACGCACCACCATACACGCACCACCACACATGCACCACCACACATACCTCCTTGGCGAGGGTGACCATGCGGTCTGCAAGCTTGCGCAATTCCTTGGCACGACCAATAGTGGTGACCAATCGATCGTGCTCTATCAGCTGTGTCACCATATTCCTATTTTGGGGATGAATATGGTGAATATATGCCAAGGATAAGCACACAAACCATAGCAGCAGCAGCAGCCAACATACCGAAGCATGTGCCATCGGTGCTTTGGGTCTCTCCCGAGCCGTTTTATATGTGATCTATGCTTCATGTTGTGCTGGAAAAAATAGCAGTAGTGTTGTTGATGTGCTTGGGTTGCTCTCCTACACACAACTGTGCAATCCTTCAATCGCAAGCAATGTGCTGCTCGATCCTGCACCTTAACGGCTTCAACAACCCCAAATATTACTGTTGGTTATTCCTATTGCAAAAAGTGCAGCCAAAAATCATCATCACACATCGTACTTTTTACTCCCCACCTGCTGCACATCGCCATAGCTCACCAGCTCATCAATATCCTCGGGGCTCCCCAAAAACAAGGGCAGTCGCTGGTGCAACTGCTCCGGCACGATATCACGTATAGCACGCACACCATCCGTCGCCTTGCCCCCCGCCTGCTCCGTCACAAACGCAAGCGGTTGACACTCGTAAAGCAGGCGCAAATGGCTACGTGGGTTCATCGCCACGCCCCCATAGAGCAGTGTGCGGTGCAGGTCACCCACTAGGCTACAGATGTATCGCGCACTGTATTGCTTGCCAGACTGTCCCTTGCCTTGGCGTATGGCGTCTATGTATTGCTGGAGTCCTGTTGGCCAGTCGTGATACCGTGCATCGTTGACTGAATATATTTGCCCTGTTTGGTGGTGTTGCTGAGTGGCGTTGCTGTGTGGTGTTAGTACGTGCTTTGTAGTTGTTTTGTGTTTGCTTTTTTTCACACGTTTTTTTTTTTTGTTAATGTTATATATACACAACCACCACCACCCTCATAAAGCACACCTCACACCCTCCCCCCCCACACCACCACCCTCCCAAGTACACACACCACCTCCCAAGTACACGCACCTCTCGAGGGGATTTGCATGCTGGGATGCGTCAGTCGAAACTCACCCGTGGTAGGGTCACACGTAAACCCGTGTGTACCCTGCCCCACCGTCACCACCATCATCAACGCACTGGAATACAACGAGTACCCTGCCGCCACAAGCGTGCTACCAGGTTGCCGTACTGCTGCTCGTACATCCTGCTGTGCATTGCCATCACCATCGTCAACACCACCACTGCTCCTCGGAATTTCATATACACCCCATATAGTGCCCGTTGGAATAGACGCTTCTATGTTGCGGCTGCCATCCAGTGGATCAAACACCACAGCATAGCGTGCATGGGTGGTGGTGGTGATGATGACATCATCATCTTCCTCGGATGCCATGACAGCAACAAGACCACTGCTGGCAAGCGCACGCTGCATTATTGTATTCTGTTGTTGTGGTGGTGGTGGTGTGGGGTTTGTGTTCAAGCTAGTAGTGGACCCACTACATGTACATGTTGACCCACAAAAAAAAAACATACCGCAACCACGTCGAGTTTCTTTTGTCTGTCACGATCACCAGCACTACCATCTGCCTCCTCTGATATATAGCCAGATAAATCATCAATGCCCACGCGTGCAACAGCAGCAGCAATGGTCTTGACAATGGTGGCGAGGCATGTGTGTAGATGCGCCAGATCATCAGGAATGGCACCCGCCTGCACCGCTGCGATACACATCTCATTCAACGTCATCATACGGCGCACATCTACTGTTGGTGTGGATGTCATGGTGGTTTGCTGGGTGGTGGTGGCCTGCAGTGGTGTAGCAACACAGCGAGTGTGCAGCCGGGTGCTTGACGGGATGGTGGTTGGGACAATGGTTGGTAGGTATTTCGGTCTCCCTACGTTCCGTGCTGTTGCCCCTCTTGTGGCAGACAATCTACACACCGACCTCATGAGGACGTGGGAAGTGAGATTTGTGTTGTGGCCAGTGTTTTTCCTTCATAATGTACAAAACATTGACCAGGATGTTTACACATATTCGCCATATTCACCACACAATGTGGACGTCCACAATGTGGAGCGTGTTTCTAGCAACGCAGCTGAGACACACGTCTCAGTTGAGGCAGCACAACGCCTTGATCAACCAGATCACACGATGCTTCCCACCACATGCAACACCACGCTATTTCACCACAGAAATATCCCATCCACAATATCAAAAACATGTTTTGTACAAGGCCAAATGGATCAAGCCATTTCGCATCCTCGTGCGTGCCAAGATTTTCCAGTTGGGTGCTGTTGCTGCGCTGGCTGTGCCCATCAACACCATGTGTACACAGGGATCAGTGACAGCAACTGATCTCATGATTGCTGCTGCATTGGTGGGTGGCTGTGCTGTTGCGGGGACGGTATGTTTATCGTGGTGGGGGGATGGTGTGCATGGGTGTATATACGTATGGAGTGCACATTGGACATAAAAACGACCACACAACACACAATACACACAGACACTGTGGTACTATAGTCGTCGATACGTGGGGGAGCTCGCGCTCCTGCTCCCATCACCACCATCACCACTCCCATTATCACCACCATCAGCATCATCATCACAACTCGCTGCCACCACATTGCCAGTCATGGTGCGCTTTTCCGTGCTGGATTTTTGGGGCAACCGCGAAGTATGTACACATGCATGTTGATGATATGTGTGAGAGGGGTGCATGCAAGACGTCACAACTCAATCACATGTCACAATCACATGCCACAAACACCCATATCCACACGCCAACCACTAGGACAATGACATTCCATTGCAACGCATCCCACCTTGTGCGATGGAGGGTGACACAGAAGCATTGAGGGAGTTGTCCCAGTGGCCCCTGTTTCCCCTGAGCGTACCCGATGACCGACAATACTATTTGTCTTTTCGACATGCGCTGGTGCTGGATAAGCCACGCTATTTGGATCTTATTGTAGGGCGATTGCAGCAGCGGGAAGCAGAAGAGGGGGTAGTGTAGGCCTACACTAGGTTGAGGTCATAGTTGAGGTCAGTGAGGGTCAGTGAGGCAGCCCACAGTTTTTTCGGTGTTTTCTTGCACCCCCCTCCACGTTTATTATTATTGTCGTGGGAAGTGATTATTTGAGGTGCCGAGACGGGTTGCTGAACCGGTTTCAGAGCGCAGCAGCAACAGCCCCTGACATCTCAACATGCACGCCTCGTACACCAGCGTCTTGCAGTCAAAACCACCGCAACAGGTATATCCCGTTAAGTGTATATCATATATCTCACACTTATCATACAATACGTCGATGTTGGAGTCAAACAACCTTGCATCCCATTGCTCTGCTGTGTACACGCAACACTCCCCCCAACCCCCCATCCCCACAGAATCCACTCCATGTTTGCCGCACAACACCTGCCCCCCCCAAGCAGCGAGTCACGCTGCGTCCCCCTCATGCAATCGTAACCAACACCGTCGACACTGCCACCGTCACCACCAGCACCAGCACCCCAACCCCCACCGAGCGCCCCCCAATTGTCGACAGCATCGTCGACTTGGTGGGCAACACCCCCCTTGTGTACTTGAACAATATCACCGCAGATGGTTGTGTGGCACGTGTGGCAGCCAAACTTGAATCATGCAATGCAGCAGGCAAGAGTGTCAAGGATCGCATTGCTGTACAGATGGTGTTGGATGCTGAGGCCAAGGGCTTGATCACCCCTGGCAAGGTTTGTGTAGGTGTTTGTTTGTGTTTATTTGTGTGGGTTTTTGTGTTTTTCTCTCCCTTTATTTGTGTGTGTGTTTCTCTGTGTATGCTTTGTGATGGTGATGAGTGGCAAAATCACACATGGCAGCAAATCAGACATGGCAGCAAAAACAGCCACCCACACCCACACCCACATACAACAACAGACAACCTTGGTAGAGCCCACATCAGGAAACACTGGCATTGGTCTTGCATTTGTTGCAGCAGCACGTGGCTACAACCTCATCCTCACCATGCCGGCGTCCATGTCACTGGAGCGCCGCATCCTCCTACAAGCCTTTGGTGCGCAGCTGGTGCTCACAGACCCTGCCAAGGGCATGAAGGGGGCAGTTGCCAAGGCACAGGAACTTGCTGATAATACAGCAGATGCGTTTGTTCTGCAGCAGTTCGAGAATCCATCGAATCCCAAGACGCACATGCTTACGACGGGTCCTGAGATATGGCGGGACACCGATGGACAGGTGTGTTGGTGTGGTGTTGTGTTGGTGTGGTTGTGGTAATGTTGTGTGTTGTGTGAGGGTGTGTGGTTTTCTCCATATCCACATACATACCTACATACACACCAACATTCCTACTCATACACACCCACATACTCACATTCATACATCAACCCCTCCCTTTTTCGACTCCACACATACACCCACATACAAGCCCAGGTGGACATTCTTGTGAGTGGGATTGGCACAGGGGGTACCATCACGGGTACAGGTGCATATCTCAAGCAACAGAAGCCAGGGCTCACAGTGGTGGCTGTGGAACCTGCAGAGAGCCCTGTGCTGTCTGGAGGTGTGTGTTTATTTGTGTGCGTGTTTTTGTGTGTGTGTGTGGGTGTGTGTGCGTGTGTGTGAATTACATATAATGTATGTATGTATGATGTACCTATGATGTATGTAAGATGTATGATGTATGTTGTGTGTACGATATGTGTATGTGTGTATAAATTTTTGCATGCACACCCAACACACTCAATCCCCCCTTGCAAACAGGTAAACCAGCCCCACACAAGATCCAGGGCATTGGTGCAGGCTTTGTACCTGGTGTCCTTTCAACAGACATTTACGATCACGTCATCACGGTCAGCAGCGATGACGCAATTACCATGGCACGACGCTTGGCAACAGAGGAGGGTTTGCTGTGTGGGATATCGAGTGGGGCAGCAGTGCAGGCAGCATTACAAATCGCTTCTCGAGCAGAAAACAAAGACAAGCTGGTGGTGGTGGTGATCCCGTCGTTTGGGGAGCGCTATTTGTCCACTGCGCTGTTTGAGAGCCTGCGGGAAGAGTGTTCGGGGATGAAGCATGATGAGCGGATCATGGTGAGGGATGAGGCTGGGAGGGAGTGGTTTGTGCCTGGGGAGGGGATTTGAGGTGGTGGTTGATGTATACATTACACATATATGAGGGGGATATATATATGAGGGGGATATATATATGAGGGGGGCAGCTGATCCCGGGTATGCTGCCCCCTCCATGGCAGCAAGGGTGGTTCTATCAGCAAGGGTGGTACTTTCCATGGCACCGAGGGGGATATTTGTTGTGATGTGTATTGTTGCTGTGGTGTATACTGCTCGCTGATACCAACACCTGATTGTAATACACATGTTGCACAAAACCATGTAGTTGGAAAAAACACACCGTTGGATTGCCCCACCCCAAAACACACACACACACACACGTACAAATAAAACCAGCACTGCATGCACCCAGCATCATCCCATCCCCATCTCTCCATCTCCATCATCGTCTCCTGTTTGCTCCTCCAATAACCGTCACCTCCTACGCCCCTCCACCCATTCGAAAGGCCGCCATTCGCTTTTGCAACCCCCCCAACGACAGCAACCCCCCACCACTTCCCGGTGTGCTTGCCTGCGGTGGTGGTGACATGCTGGGGTGTCCCCCCCCCCCCCCCCTCCCCCCCCCATTGGGTGATGTTGCCGCTTCTCGTTGCTCGATGGCCTGCAGGCCCTTGAGTACGAATTGTTGAAACTGGGTGGATTTGCTTGCAATGCTAGGGTGTTGTTCGAGGATGACATCTGGGTGATCACAGCGGAATTGGTAGAGCTCTTCCATACCAGCTTGGGCGGTGTTGGCATCTGCAATCTTGCCAAATATGGATGCCAAGCGCTTGTTCATTTCCTTTGTGGTGGTGGTGGTGGGTGTGATTTGTGGTGGTGGTGAGGTAGTTGGTACAAGCATGTTCTCCACAATCTCCACAACCCATCATCCCCCTCTCCTTTCATCCCCTCTCCTTTCATACCGTCGTGGGGGACACCTGCATTGGTGAAAACCTGGACACCCCCCCTCCCCCGCTCATTCCCCTCCCATTCCCATACCCTGCATGTATCCTGGGTGATACCGGAACGTTCTCTGCGTTGGGTAGCAAGCCCGCTGCTGCAAGGGTTTGCAGGTTGAGTTCGATGTATGCAAAAATGAGGGGTTCTCCTCCTTCTGCGGTTGTAGTATCATTGGGTATGAGGGAGAGGCAGTCACGAATAGCAAAACCCTGTAGGTGTTTGTGTGTGTGTGTTGTGAGAGGGTGTTGTGGATGGAGGGAGTGGGTGTAGGGAGGAGGGGTGTGTTTGTGTGAGAGGGTTGATGTATGCATGGGTGTACAGGATGGGTAGGTGGTGAGTATGTCGACAGATGTGATACAAAGCACATATGCATATCATCCTTATGCACACATATGCATACCATATCATGCATCCATCCATACACACATGCCCATCCCCGCCCATCCCCTCCCCCCCCCCCCCCTCCCCCCCAAACCCTACCAAGTGCTTGCACAACTCATGCAACAGCGTCTTCATCATCCTCAACGGCTTATCCTCAGAGGACCCCCTCTTTCGTATCTCATCAAGCCCCAACTCTGTGAAATACTCATGTATACTACACAACAGCTGGTCCACATCCAGTGTGTCTATACAAACAGGCAGCGTCTTGGTGAGCTTGATGAGACACTTCACGATCAAGTCGGAGAACCGAGCGGCAGCATCGGGGCCCTTGGTGGCGACAGAGGGTGGGGGGGCTCGTAGGAGTTGAAGGAGGGCGATGTAGGCAAGGGTTTTGTCGCAGTTTTCGAGGACTTTGAGCATCATGACGTTCATTGCTTTGAGCATGGCTTCTCCTTGGAAAATGGTGCTCATGATCTGGTATGTGTGTGTGTGATTATGTGTGTGTATGATATGTGTGTGTGTGTGTGCATACATGAAAGGTGAGTTATCTGTATCTGGGTGTATCATCATCTCACACCATACTCCTCACAACATGCTCCTACACAACACATCACCATTCAACACGCACACCAATTAAATGCTACATATGGGGATACATACGCTGGGGTTACATATCACCCCCCCTCTCCACACCACATCTCCTCTCCCACCCACGCACCGCATCATCAAGCAGCAACACCAACACGGTGGCAACAGTGTGCCGCAAGCTGGCGAGTGAGAGAGACCTGGCAATGGCGCCCATTGGGAATGCAAGCATGAGAATGTTGAGGGCGTATTTAGCTACACGTGCCCAGTCCTTTTGTGCTTGCGTGTCTGTGGTTGCCATTGCGCTGCGCACTGCCTGTGTTTGTGTTTGGTGGGAAAGAATGAGAGGCGGGTGTCGCAGTGTGGTAGCTTTATACAAACTCAGCAGTACAAGTGTGTCGTTGTGCAAACTCAGTTTGTATTTGTACAAAGTCAGTGTGTGTACAAACAATACACTATACAGGCACACATCACCACCCCCTTTTCACCCCACCACCATACCTCATCCAGCTTGTTGTTCACCTCGAGCACAAGTTCATTCGCACTCGCAGCCAACGTTGCCATCACATGTTGTCCCAAATTCCCATCATGTGCCTCTTTAAGCACATAATTCAACATTTTCATGCCATCTGAGTACTCCACAGGGTCCTCTGAGTGCAACATGACAATGCCGCTGCTCCACTGCTCCTCCACCTCGGCCTCCGTACGACCATCCCCAGCCCCACTGGGCCCCCCATGGAGCTGCCCCGGGAGGGGGGTGATATCCTGCCCAGGGCCCCCCATGGAGCTCACCCGGCGGACGTGGCCGGCGCGGGGGGAGTCGGGGGAGATGGGGCCCCGAAGGGGGCCCCGGGAGGACACCCCTGGTGTTTCCAAGCGGGCGGGGCCCTCGTGAAACGAGGAACTGGAGAGGGAGGAGGCCCCTCGTTGGTGGGCAGAAGGCATGCGTGACCTGGGAAGTGTGGGGATGGAGATGTGATGTGGGTGTGTATGTGTTGTTTGTGTAATAGATTACTACAAGATATTGATGGAGTGTGGGTATGCTTGATGTGCATCAGATACATACAGTTGTGCTTCACCACCCCCAACAACCACCCCCAACACCACCACCCCCAAAACAATACCGTGGTGATCCCGTTCCGCTACTGTACTCACTGGCAGCCATGCTCCCCCCCTTTCGATGCCCCCCAGGGGACACCGCCCTCCCCCTCGCCCCCCCCTGCTGTTTCGTCAAGTGCCGAAAGCGTTCCTCTATGAGAGAATGCTGCTGGGGCGTCACGCGGCCGATGTGTTTCCACACAGCGGTGCCCTCCAGCATGTATACCTGAGACAACACACCCAGGGAGGCACTGCGGAGGGTTTTGTCTCTGTCTGATACGAGTTGTGCGCATATGGGGAGGGGTTTGTGTTTGAGGCCAGTGGCAATGGTGAGACCGTATTGTCCTAGGATGTTGCCCACTTCTTCACATGCCTCCACCCGACTGTGTGTGTGTGTTTTGTGTTTTTTTTAATGGTTTGTGTGTGTGTGTATTTTTGTCTACAAGTGCGTGAATGTATGAGGGCCATCCAAGTACACATTTCCCTACACACAGAATACATGCACATCCATTTCCATACAAGATACATGCACACAAGATAGTTGCACATACACGCAAGATGATACATGCACATACCCCCCCTCCCCCCACACACCTTCGGTTGTTTTTGCTATACTGTGCACACACCAACAGCATCTCCAGCACCCGCTGCACGCTCGCCACACAACACGACGCCTGAATCAAGTCCCTATACATCGCACGTATCCTATCCTGGTTGTGTCCACTCTTTTCAATCAAACACGGAACCAACACAAGCAGCTCCAGCTCACTCAACTCCATCTCTTGCTCCTGTAGTAACACCAACAGCACTTTGGCAAGCTCTAGAAGTTTCAGTAAGCACTGTGTGTTGGTGTCTGCCTGACGAAGCACAATCCACCGAAGGAGGAGATCCAGGCAAGAGAGAGCAGCAGGGGGGTCCTGTGTGGCAGTGTCTAGAAGCATGGAGGCACCCTCCATGTGTTTTCGAAAGTCCTTGTGGAAGAGGAGGGAGCGCAGGGTGTCGGAGACGTAGGGCTGCATGTCGTTTTCGAGGGAGGGGAGGTCATCGAGGCGGGGTTCGTATTTTCCAGCACTTGCACGCAGACGAGGAAGCAACTGTGTGGTTTGGTTGTTGTTTTTTGTTGTTGAGGAGAGGGCATGGGAATTGGAGCGTGTGAGACGCATGCAGCATGCCACACACACACACACAACATACCTTGCGTGCTCGATCCTCCTTGCGATCATTGACCACCAGCAGACACCCATCAATATCCCCCACCGACATCCCACCCCCCGCACTCGCCCCCCCCGCACTCGTCCCACCTCGAGAGTGCCCCCCCCCACGCTTGTGCCCCGCAGCACCCCCACCCCCTCGTGCCGTGAGTGGCCGCACCCCACCCTCCTCCCCTCGCAGCCCCGCCGCAGAGGGTATGCGTGGCACATGCGCAGCTGCTGGTGCTGGTGCCATGGCCATGTGTTTTTGCAACACTTCAGTCGCAATGGTTTTTGTTGCAGCATCAAGCCCCCCTGTAGCTGCAGTAACATCCCCATGTCCACATTTCCCCACGATGGCAGCCACCAGTGCTTCCCCATCGGCACGCACATCGTTCTTTTTATCTTTGACCGCCGATGCACAGATTCGCAGCAGCGACTCTATGTCTGACACAGAGGAGAGGGTCTTTGAATCAACTTGACTGGTGAGCCAGGTCATGGCGACGCGTTTCCCATCAGGGTTGCATTTGGCTGGGGTGATGGTGTCGGCGAGTTGGGGGAGAAAGCGGTCTGCAGGGACCACTGTGACCCATGCGTCGAGCATAGCAATGACTGCTTCACGCACCTGGGTGGTGAGGGGAGGTGGTACATCCACCACACACACACCATACATCCACCATACATCCACCACACACACACACCATACACCACACTCACGCTATATCCACCAAACACGCACCCTACAACCACCACACACTCCCCACATACATCCATTAAACACACCCTTAACACCCCAAACACATACATGTTTCTTGCTGTCATTGAGATTGGCCAATGCTGGCATCACCAGGGGACGCATTTGCTGTGAGAAGGGGGCCCCCATTGCACGAGCGAGGTCCCCTAGGGTATTGCACACATGTGCTACAAGGTTTTTATTTGAATCAGATAGACGGCCCTGTGTGGGGGGGGGGGTTGTGGGGGGGATTGATAGGAAAGAGATATTGAGATGAAAAACGTATTGATAGGAAAAAGCAATTGAGATGAAAAGGGGATTGAGATGGAAAAGGTATTGTTATTATGATGATAGTATTGGCTGCATAATGATGATGATGAAGAAGAGGTTGCTGCTGCTGCTGCTATGATACAACAATGATGGTAGCAGTCACCGCAATAATGACAGCACTCTCAACACCACCACCAACCAAAACACCACCACCACCAACCAAAACAACGCACCTTGAGTGCCGGTATCAAATCACCCACATCAGGCCCCACACGCCCCCCCGCCCCCTTGAGCACTGCGTCCACCGCATCCACCCCCTTCATACGCTCCTTGGGCTGCCCGCTGTTGAGCATACCCAGCAACTCCCCATTCACTTGCCCACTGATATCTGTACGTGGCAGCAAGTCGTCCATGTTGACCACAGGAGGATCCCCATCCTCCACATCCTCCATCTCCACATCTGGCATGTGCACGCCGCCACGCCCACTCGCGCCCCGCGCTGCGTTGCGTCCTGCAGCAACACCTGCCACGGCAGTAATGGCCACACCATTCCCACTCCCACCACCTTTCCCACCGCTTGGGGCCTTGCGCACACGTCGAGTGGGTGCATACCCTGCATCTTTGGGATTTTTCGCCAACATGCCCTCGACTGTCACCATCAACGCTGGCTTGATGTGATCCGCAAGCATGGGGACAAGCCCATCACCAAGCTGCTTGTGCATGGACACCACCATGGTGATGGCTGCTGTTCGTATAGCAGGGGTGCTGCTTCCCAAGTCTGTCTTGGCCCATTCGACCAACGTTTTCACGTCCATCACACCCAACCCGAATTCGTCTATACATGTGGCAATCCAGAGCAGCGATTCGCTGAGCACCTTGGGGTTTTTATGCGCAGCTGCTTTTGTATGAAGCTGGTTGCATACAAATAAGGGACCCACTGCCTCTGACATCGCGGTCAACGCTTCCGCCCCCGGCCCTTTGACCTTGACATCACTCATCTTTTCATGCACCCCGTTTATCACCACTCCCGCGTCACGTCGGCCAAATGTACTGCTGTGCTGTGCGAGATGCGTACACACCCGCAACACCAATTGTACCACCTGAAAGTTTTTCTCTCCCCAGCCTGGGGTGGTGGCCAGGGCTGCAATAATGGCGCTGGTTGCTTCCACATGACTGGGGGCATTGTTTTCAACTTCTTGTACAATGGTTTCCATGGCTGCTTTGCGTTGTTTCCAATCTGTGTCAGACAGCATGGTGACGGTGGATGCACCAAATCGTTCGGCAATGCAGGCAACTGCATCATCTGATGATAGTGGTGTGTCATCCTCTATTGTAGGGATGGTGGTGGTGGGAGCGGCTGTGGGGGGTGGGTGGGTGTGATGAGAAATGGTGTGGGTGTGATTGATGAGGAATGATGAGTACGTGCTGTACATATAGGTGACATGTCACATGATGCTACCACATTGCACCACCACCACCACCACCACCACCACCACCACACCTGTATTTGCACTCTTTGTACCACGCGCAGTCACCACCCCCCCCCCACTCCCACCAGCAGGGCGGCCACGTGCAGTGAATGACCCATTGCTACTACTACCACGACTGGATGCAGTGTTGGGTTGGGAATCACGCCCCTGCTGTGTCCCCGCAGTGGTGATGGATGGCATACGGGGGCCCCTTGCGGTGAGCAGGGCCCCTCCGGAGGTGGTTGTTGGCATGCTGCCTGTTTCAAGTGCCTGTGTATGATGTTGGGGGTTTATTGTTGTTTGCAACATAGTGATGGTAGTCACGACAACGTAGAGATGGTGTATATATACACATTGATGCAATGCCACACGTCATGCACACAACACACTCTCGCTCTCACCCACACCCTTACACCCACCCACCCTCACACCTCTTTCACAAGGTCTTGCAGCCGCTTGGATCGTGTATCATCCATCTTATCTGTATACTTGGTCAACGCCTTGTCCAACTTGCCCATTTTGACCGCCAATGCACACAAGGTCAACATGGCCGCATCACGAAGCTCGGGGGATGCTTCTAGAGCGTTTTTCACCACCACAGGTGCCAATGTCGGTAGCAATTTCACCACCGACTCTCGTGATTCACGCAGCAGCATGGTACCCACCAGTTGCAACGTATCCCCCCGCACTTTGGGGTTTTTATGCTCCAGTGCAACAGCCACGTCCTCCACAATCTCCCCAAAAGAAAAGCAATAGCGGTGCATGGCATCCAGGGCATCCTTGCATGCAGCAGTCACCCCTGCGTTTTTTTCTTTCAGCTTGTCCAGTAACACACCAGCAAGCTGCCGGGCGGGGGTTGCAAAATCCTTTCGCAGGCCCTTGGCGAGCGCACCATAGCACCCAATGGTTTCTGCCTGACACACCACATTGGAGTCCTTGGTGACGATTTTTTTCAGTTCACGAAGTAGTTCCCCATAGTCCCCGGGGGCCAGGCGGGGCTGAGAGGCCAAGGACTTGAGGTGCTGGAGGGCCCCTTTGCGTATGGTCCACTTGGGGTCGACGAGTTGTTTGTAAAAGTCCTTGCCGAGGGAGTTGAGGACATCGGAAGCTTCCACAAGGTCGTATGCGTCCATGCCATCGTTGTCGTCGTCCACATCCATGGGGACAGGACCCTGCGTTGTGTTACATGTGGGGGGTGGGGGAGGGGTTGCATGATACAAAAGGTGTGTGTGTGTGTGGACGTAGAAGCACAATTCACTTGAATTGACCCACAATCACCCCCACATATCCCCACTCACATACACCATACCGTATCAACGACAGACGCCCGTCCTCCCCCCACTGCTGCACCACCCCCATCCACAGCCGACAAAGGTGCCGCAGCATCTGCAGCAGCATTGCGCTTGGCCATCTCTTTGCGGGTGAGTCGTGTGGCTGTGGGTTTCCCCTTGGGGAGGTCGTCAATTTCCTTTTCTACTTCTTTTTTCATTGCATCAGGCATTTTTTCACACACAGTGGATTTGATTGTTGCTGCACCTGCCCACTGTGCCAAGATAACCTGGGGTGTGGGTATTGTGGGGGTGTGGTAGAGTGTGTGAAAAACAGGTGTGGTATTGCAGGTGTCTTTAGTAATATTTGTTGTAATGGAATAGGGTGTGTATATGTTTCGTAGCTATGCACGTGCTTGTGATATAAAACTATGACAACAACAACAACAACAATGGTGGTGCATGGGGGGACATGTCACACAACCCTACGTGCTGCACATGCGTCTACACACATAATTACACCTACCGTGATGGTTTTGGCAGTGTTGCGCACTTTACCATCCTTGTGATTGAACAGTGTTGGTAAAGCCTTGATGATGGGGCCAGGGGACACCACCTTGGCACCATATTCACTGAGGGTGAGGATTTTTTGATGTAGTGTGTGTGTGTGTATGATGTTTTCCTCACATGTTCTCACAACATGCCCCTACCTCACAACAGCTGCCAGTATGTCCACTGATGCATTGACCACCTTGGGTACCTTGTCCCCTACACCTTTGACCAGTGCCTCCTGTTGTTGTGGTGATGTGTGTGATGAGGTTTTTAATGAAGGTGATGTGTGTGATGATGTGGAGGAGCGGTGATGGGTGTGATGATGATGTGTAGTAGAAGTGATGTGTGTGACACGATGATGATGTGAAAAGGCATGATGTGTGACATAATGATGTGTCATAATGATGATCAACAAAGATGATGCTGCATGTGTGTGACGCACCACGACGAGCGCTTGTTGGTCCAGTTCCACCAACAGCATAAACACATCCATGGCAAACTTGACTGTGCTTGCACGCCCCTTGAGTGCCTTGCTGACAATGTGATGACAGCATGACTCTGCAATCCTGTGTGTGTGAGATTTGTGTGTTTAACAACCATCCCCATCTGTTGCAGCTGGTACTCGCCGGTATCATACTGTGTGGCAGTGGACTCGTTTGCAATGCGCAAGTATGCAGCCAATGCTTCCAGTGCTCTGTCTTGGGCTGCTGCATTGGTGTCTGAAACTGCCTTGGCAAACAAGCCAACACCTGGGGTGGTGGAACAAGACAACAAGATGATGTCGACATCTGGTTTGTTGCACACCTGCATGCAACAGCAGCCAAGTACGCACCGTAGCCTGCTACATCCCCATCATCTGTAGAAGATGCACGCCCGCAGGCGTCTTTGATATCATCATACAGTTGCTGTCTCACTTTCCAATTCTTATGGGCCAATTGCTCCGAGGGAGGCAGCTTGCGTGCATTGTCGAGCAGCTTTTTCTCATCCACGTCCTGATCCGCCATTGTGTGTTTCGACACAGCTAGGCGCGTTGGGTTCTTACTGCAATAGATGCATCCAAATCCAAATATGTATGTGGTTGTTGTTTATAGATGTGATGCTGTTGTTACATGTGCATGTATGTGTTTGTTGTGTTTCTGTTGATATGCAATGTTGTTTTGCTGCATTTATGAAAAAACACCCAACTCGCCCCTCAATGACGGTGACCCACCCGTCTTGCCGCCTGTGGACGCTGTATACACCAGGCAGCACACCAGCTGTACATGGAGTGCATGATGGTCCATGCAGGGTGCTGGGACATCACCTACGTGAGAAGGTGCCTGGAGAACAAAAAACACAAGCCATAAAATCCTGTAAGCAACGCCTTTTCATCACTTTCAACCCCACTCCTGAAAACTTTACACAACAAGCACACAGAACACCGATCATCAAAACACCGCACTCCATCATGTTGTTCGGTAGCATGGATTCGGGTTGGAAGGCTGAGGACATGCCAGACTTGTCCACATGGCACATTCTGATCACCGGTGGTTCCAGTGGCCTGGGCTTTGCAGCAGCACGTGAGCTGCTTCGCAAAAATGCACACGTCTACTTGCTTAGCGAGAACATGGCAGAGGGACATCAGTTGCGTTTGAGATTGAGATGGATTGTGTGCGCGCAACGTACCCATTGTCATCAACCCCACTTACACACAACCCCACCCACCCCACCCCAGGGCAGTATCACAGCTCAAGCAAGAGCTCCCCAACATTGCCGACAACAAGCTCGCCTTTTACCACGTCGACCTCACCGATTTCACTGCCGTCAAACAATTTGCCGACCACTTTCAATCCAAAAACATCCCCCTCCACGTGCTCATCAACAATGCTGGCGTGTCTCTCCCCTCCGAGGGTCGTGAGGAGCCCAAAACGAACTATGGTGTCGAAAAGCAGCTTGCCACCAATGTCTATGGGCCCCTGTTGCTCACCCAGTACCTGTTGACGCTGCTCAAAAACAACACCCCCAGTCGAATTGTGTTTATGGCAAGCGCATCAGAGGCCAAGGGGGAGATTCCAGAGGACCTCAAAGGGTAGGTTTGTTCACTGTATGTGTGGGGGTAACCATGGTGGGTGGATGGGTGGGCAGGTGGGGGTGGGGGTGTGGAGAACCACACACACCACACACACACACCACCCACCCACCACACAGGGGAGTCACCCCCGATACCTCCTTTGCCAATTACGCCAGCACCAATCTGTTGCGTTTGGCACTCACTCGTGTGTTTGCAGAAGAGCTGCGCACCACTGGGGTGACGGTGTATGCAGTGGAACCTGGTCAGTCAGACACACCCATCTTTGGCAAGCAATCTGCGGTCTGTATTGTGTGAGGGAGTGGTGATGTATGGTTGCCTATAAATTAATGTACATGTTATTGTTTTCATGTGGATGCTGCAATTGGTTTGTCAATGCTGTGTATCAGAGTGTCAATGCTATGTGCCAAAACCACCTGTCCACACCATACACACACACTACACACACACTACATACACACTACATACACCATGCACACTACTCCAAACACAGAGCCAACCGATGGGGGCTGCCATGAAGACACTCCGGGCCCTCGGAGGGGCCCAGGAACCCAAAGAGGGAGCCCTGTCCATGTTGTACGCTGCAACCACCGCACCAGACGCAGAGACAGGGAGCTATTACGGGTGGGTGCTACTATGTGTGTGTTCATTATTCCTCAACATCAACACGCACAACTAGCACATCACAACACGCACAACTAGCACATGACAACACGCACAACTCACCACATAGGCCCTACTACATGTCCGCTGGTGTTTCAACCAACACTGGCAACACGGAAAAGCGTCAACCCCTGTCCCCTGAGCTGGAAGATGCAGAGCGCTGCAGGGCAACGTACAAATCGCTGGTGGGGGTGCTGGAGCAGCTGACGGGGGCCCATGTACCAAATGTGCTGTTGCAGAGCGGAGGGGCCGGTCAGGGGGGGGCCGTCAAGGGAGGGACCGTTCAAGGGGGTGGAGAGAGCACAGGAATGGCGGTGGACGCTGCACGTGCCCGTTGAGGCGGGTGTTGTTGCTGTTTTGATGTTGATGTTGTTGCTTTCAAGAGCTATGTTGTTGTTGTTGTTTTCAGGTGTTGATGTTGTTGCTTTCATGAGTTGTGTTGACGTTGTTGTTTCCAGGAGGTGTTGCATGGCAGATACAAGCACCTTGATCTCGCTGGATGTCTTGCCTACCCTGCACCCAAACAAAAAGCAACAAAAAAGCACAAGCCACCATGTGGCGCACTGTGGCGCACACCAACCACACTACATCATCAATGTGGAATGTGGACCACACTCCCATTCGCTAAGCGCTCACAGCAGGTCCCCCATTGTCACAGCAGGTCCCCCATTGTCACAGCAGGTCCTTCATGAGCATTGGTCGTTTCACTGCATTTGTATACCCCTCATGAAATTTATACAACACCCCAAACTGCTGTCCGTTGGCCACCTGAACCCCCTCCCCACCCTCTCCATTACCAACACCACCAGCAGCACCTCGTCTGCTACGTTGTTTGCTGTTTGCTCTGTTGGCAAGCTGTGCAAGCCAGTGTTGGGGTGCTTCCCGTCCTGTGGGGCATGATGTGTGCATTGGGGGTGGTGCATTCACGTATTTTTTTGGGGTGGTAGTGTGCATTACATATTATTTATTGTGTATGTGGTGTGCTGTGCAGGATGGTGTATGATAGTGCATCCACTCCCTACATGTACACACACACTCCCAGACCTTTGCTCTTTGCAGGCAGCACAACGGCTTTGAGATCACGTATGGGGTGGGATGCTGGTGAGGGGCTTGGGGATATGGGTACCCCTGCTTGTTTTGCTGCTGCCCGCTTACCCTTGATTGCTGCTGCCATACGCTGTGTTTGTTTGTGTGTGTATGTGTGTGTTTGTGTGTTGTATACACGTATGGCATCAAGCCTTATGCTCATCAAGCCTCCCCCTACACCTCGATCACACCCCCCCACCCCCTCTTTTCTGTCCTTACACTTTCCACACTCCCCACACTGTTGACCTCCCATTCCCCACACTGTTGACCTCCCATTCCCCACACTGTTGACCTCCCACCCCCACGCACCTCTTCCCTCAATTGTATTTTCCTCCTACCAGCTTCATGTGCAACTGTTTGTCTGACTGCCAGTGGCACTGCCTTGCGCACAGCAGATACACCCCCTGCTTCATAGCGACACAAGCCATCCAGTGCAGGTGTGAGGGGTACTGGGCAGAGTGTATTGTTGTCTTGCTGTTCACTGCTATTGGTGGTTGTAGCAGCGGTTTCGGAGAGGCTGTGGGTAGGGGAACGATGTATGTGATTGTGTGGGCATGTGTGCGCGTGCATGTGAGTGTAAAAAATTGCATGTGTGATGACAGCATGTGTATTCAATTCATATGAAAGCACAGATGTACAGAGCATGTGTATAAAGCACATGAAACCACAGACAATGTAAAGCATATGAAAGCACAGTGGTTGCCATCTGCCACACCATCCCCATCCACCACCACCCACCTATACGTCACGCTATAACTCATACACAACCCCACCAATCGCCGCAGCTCCTCCTTTTCCTCCACACTCATAATCTGCACTGCCACTGGTCTCAACTGCGCCACCATAGCATGCAGCAGCGCAGGTACCAACTCACAGGATGCCACATGCAGGGAGGGGCGCATGAGTATAGCAGCAGGGATGGTGGCGATCCATGATGAGAGGAGGGTGGTGTGGGCGTGGGTGGTGCGGGTGGTGGCTTGGGAAGCAGAGGGCCATTGTAACTGAAGGCTGGGGTTGTGTGTGGGGGTGTTATTGTTGTTGGATGCATTGTAGAGTGTGTCTTGTGCGTGTTGTCAGATGTGCATGATATGTATACAATGTGATGACTGTGTGTACTGCATGTATAAACAGACACCAACACCACACACGCGTGACATACACGGTACACGCACAAAACGAACACTTCAACCCCCCCAACACACGCACACCGTTCAGGTTGTGCAACCACCAGTGACACAGCAACCACTGACGCATCTGCTGCCGTATCCACCCCCCACCTGGACGCCACATCAGCATCCCCCACCCTATCCAGCAGCGCACTTGTCTTCTTCAGGTCCAAATCGAATAATTTTGACTGGTATAGGTTTTCAAACACACCCTGGAGCACCAGATCACGTTCCCCAAAGGAAGAGAGTTCAGCAAGGAGGGTGGTGATGTGTGTGGAAGAGGAGGAGGAGGAGGAGGAGGAGGAGGAGGAGGGGTGGGGTGGGTGGCGGAGGGTGTGGCGCTTGGTGGACTGTGTTGTTGATGGGGTCATGTGCATGGGGTTCATGTGCATGTGCATGGGGTTGTATAGAATACACGTGTATGCACATAGAAGAAGTATGCTACATGCGTACACCACCATCACCAACATCATGTACTCTATAACACCCACACCACCACCAACAACACATACACCCACCACCACACCTGCCCACTAAGCATAAACAATTTCCCCCAAATATCAAACGCCCCCTTGGTCAGATCCTTGCTCCCCACAGATGCTGCTTGTATGTCAGACATACGTACACGCCCACCACGTGCAGCGACAAATTGCAGGGTGTTGAGGCAAGAGCGTACATCACACTCTGCAGCATGTGCTAGTGCAACAAGTGCCTGGGGGAATGTGTGTGTGGGGGGGGGGGATGCTTTTATGGAGGGGGGATGTTTATTACGGAGTGTTTATGTGTTTATTGTGGACTATACACACATGCAATACCACCATGCAATACACATGCACCAGTACAAACAAGAAGAAAAAGAAGAACAACAACAACAACAACAACCCTCATCACCACACCCTCCCTCCCCCCACCCACACCTGTCTATCCACCGTAACCCCCTCTCGTTTACACACCCACTGCAGCCGCTGCACCAATCTCTCAGGCACCACCCTACGCAACCTCAACTCCCTCGCTGCATCCCGCATTGGGCGCAGTGCTGGTGCATACACATCGTTACACACACATATGACTGGACGTCGAAGGGTGGGGGGGGGGCGACGCTTGCGGGTGGTTGGGGCAGGGGTGTTGGGGTCGGCCTCGGCTGTTGTGGTGCCTGTGGGTGGGTGAGTGGGGGTGGGTGTGGGTGGTGGGGAGTTGGGGTGAGTGGCAGGCTATGCACACATGCATACATGTACGATGCACACATGTACACATGCACATGCACACACGATCACATTACACAGTACACCCCACCACCAACACACACACACACACACACACACACACACTACACCACCTTGTTTTGCCTGTGCCATACGAATCAACTGTGCCAGCCCATTTTTCCCATCATTGCTATGCAGGGCCCCATCCACCTCATCCAGTATGACACAGCAGGGCCGAGGGTCCCCATCAACGGACCCCTGCAGGCCCTGGGCAGTCTCCAGTGTACGCTGGAGAGAAAGGAGGGGGGAGGGGGTGAAAAGGGTGGTGTTGGAGGGAGGATTGTAAATTCATGGTGGAAGGAAATGGGGTGGAGGGAGGATTGTAGATGCGTGGTGAAGCGAACAATAATATGAACAGTATGAAAGGAGAGGGGAGCATAAGAAAATGACTGTATGCATGTACAAGCATGTACCAAAAAAATACACACCATACATACACGGCACAACCACACACACCACACAACCACATACACACCACACAACCACAAACAACCACAAACAAACACATACACACACACCTGTAATGAAGCAGCACTCCTATCATCAGAGGCGTTCACCTCAACAGGCCTATATCCACACTGCTGTGCCAACACATGAGCAAGTGTAGTCTTACCACAACCTGTGTGTACAAGTGTGTACATCATGTGTACAAATGTGTACAAGTGTGTACAAGTGTATACATTGTGTGTACATAGTGTGTACATGATACCATGCTCCCTGTGTACAGATACCCTCATGCATGTACACCCAATACCCACACACAACACCCACACCCACACACAACACCTCCACACACCTGGAGGTCCACTGAGCAAAAGAATACGATGCTCAGGGTGCCCCTGTGCCGTCTCCCCCATCCATCCACCCCCACCCCCATGTCGCCCAAACACACTGCCATCCCATGCCTTGAGCCATCGCAATGCCTCTCTGTTTACCCGTTCGTCACTCAACAGCTCTAAAAACCCTGATGGAGCATACTTTTGTGCCCATGGCACACGTGGGGGAGCAGTGGTGGTGGTACGTGCAGCTGTGGTGGTGCGATTTCGATCGCCATCATCATCACCCCGTTGCTCCGCTGCAAGGCGTGCTGCCATCTGTGCATCAAGATCTTGCAGCAATTGTGCTACAGGGCGCTGCAGGAACGACGATGTGGGCAGTGATGATGCTGTCATGATGTGCATGGTGCGGGATGATGGAGGGGGATCCACCTTGCAAAACACACGGGTGCCGTCTGCTGCACACACAGACATAAACTTGCCACTGATGGCCAGTGCAGAGCGCTGTGGTGGCACATAGGGGCGTGCTGGTGGTACTCGTGATGGCTGTGGTGGTGCTGGTGGTGATGATAATGAGGTTGTTGTAGCTGCATCTGGCGCTTGTTGGTCCTTTAGTGTTGTTGTTGGTCCCTCATCCGTATTGGTATCATCCGCATGGAGCATATCGAGCATGTCCTGCTCATCCAAGGTGCCATGCTGCTGGCTGGCTGGGGCATCCGTCTGGTGCATGAGCTCCAGCAGGTCGTCATCGTCAAGGCTTGCTGGTGGTGGTGCGTCGTCCGGTATTACATGTGGACGTTTTGCTTGGGGATTCTGCTCGTGCTGCTCCTGCTCCAAGGGTCGTTTTTGGCTTTCTGTGGGGGTGTGGGGGGTGCTGGCTATGAACCATTTGATGGCTGCAAAAGATTGAATCGCACAATACCAACCTGGTTGCGCTGCTGCAAATATTTCAAGTTCATCCTCAATGAGATCGTCGATGTCATCCATGGCGACCTCGTTCAAACACTATGATACAAGATGGCTATCAATTTACTTGCAATTGGTTTCCACAAGCAGCTATGAGAGTCATATGACAATGAGCAGTAAAACAATGAGCTTCCTTTGACACAGAAAAATAACAAAATCATGATCATCATCATTTCTCGAGTACTCGCCACAACAGAAGCCAACTTAGGACATGTTGCGTGGGGGTGGATACTCCCCCTCGAGCAGTTGGACACGCATTTGCTGCATCACACTGCGCACCCCCAGCATCCCCAATGCCAGTACCAGCGTCCCCCATGCAGGCAATGCCGCTGGGCTGCGTGCGGCTGCTACCACAATCCCCCCCACGCTTGTTTGGGATGCCTGCGCCCCCTGCCGCATCACAGCTGCTGCCATGAGCACGCTCCATGACACAAGCGATGCCACTGCCAGTGCTAGGGTTGCTTTGATCCCCGTAGCCAGGCGAGCGAGTGCACGTGTGCATGCCTTGCATGTCACGGTGTGGCTATGGTAGCGATCCAGCAGCTGCTCCCGTGTCAACCTCGGTCCAGCAGCCTGGTATGGTGGTGTTTTGCATGGTGGTGTTTTGCATGCTACATGTCATATGGTGGTCTTTTGCATGCAGTACAAACACCTGTACACAGCCATCACCCAGCACTGAATCATCACCCAGCACTGCATCCTCACCCAGCACTGAATCATCACCCAGCACTGAATCATCACCCAGCACTGAATCATCACCCAGCACTAAATCACCCAGCATCCCCCACATCATACCTCGAGCCAATCACGCCCCATTGGTCCCCATGGTCCCCCCCCTCCCACCCTATCCAGCCATCGACGAAATGCTGCCACATATGCATCGGATTGCCCAGGCATGCGATACACCTGCCCCATGGGTCGGGATCCCATCCCCAAGCTTACAGCGGTTGCTTCTTGGAGATGGAGAAAGATGGCGTCATCCTCTAGCACACGGTTGTTGCCCATGTGGGTAATCCACTGTGGCATTATGCCTGTGTGTAGGGATTTTGTGGGGTGGGGTGGAGGGGATGGCAGTTGAGGTTGTTGTTTTTTCTTGCATGTGTGGTTTGGACACACAAAGACACCAACACACACATCGCCCAACAATCACACACAAATATCACCACAGCACCCTGCACCAAGCCTGCAACACCACAAAACAAAATAAACTCCACACGTACTGAACAATAGTTTTGGAAATGCCGACGCAAATCGCAGCTGATTTCTCACAAACAACCGACACCTGCCCGGGGCGATTGGGGTCACATACACGCTTGTTATATTATCAATGCCCCCCCCACGTGGTATGGACGCAAAGCTGTGCCGCAAATAACAAGGTGCTTGAAAGAGGGTCGATTGGGGGCCCCATTTACCGTCGCGGGGCCCTGTGATCCATTCCCCTTCGAAACTGGTGGGTGATGTTGCAGTGACACGGAGATCATACACGCCACTGGTTTCTCGCTTGGATACAGTGGAATCGTGGGTGAATGGTACGTGTCCTACATCCACCACATTCTCGAGGACTGTGGGGGGGGATGATGATGTGGGATGATGTGGGGCGATGTGGGATGATGTGGGGTGATGTGGGGTGATGTGGGGAGGAGGGGGAGGAGAAGGATGACGATGTGGGATGATGATGACAATGTGAAAACAACATCAAGTACATCATAGTTGGTACGGGGAACAAAAAAAGACTCATGGTACAGGTTGAAGAATACACGTACACTATCTACTCAGATGTCTACTCACATGTCTACTCACATGTCTACTCACATGTCTACTCACATGTCTACTCACACTATCTACTCTCAACCTATTCTCATACATAGATACCGTATATACTACTCCTATATACATACCTGTAGCATAGTCTAGTGGAAAATCTCTAAACATGTCAAGAGGAGCAGTCCAACTGGGATCCTGTGTGTGTGTGTGTGTGTGTGTGTGTGTATATGTGGGTGTGTACCATGTATGTGTGGGTGGGTACCATACATGCACACACCACACCACACAAACACCAACATCCACACACACACACACCAACACACATCCACATCCACACAGCATACATCCACTTCTGGTTGCAGGGGCAGCACAGGATTGGTCAACTCCTTGACATCCTCCTCGGTCAACATGTGCACCGGCACAGGTTTGACCCACAGCATGCCTTGTCGCACCACACATGGCAATGCAGTGGCAGCAGTACGAACATCACTGCAGTCACCTCCTTGGGGTATGGCGGGGCATGAGCCGGCGCTATCAAAGCGCCACCCGTGATAGGGGCACTCAAGCTCACCCTGTGGGTGTATATAGTATTGATATATTGATGTATTGATATTATAAAGATAGAAAGGTTGATAGGGGTTGGAGGTACGGTGTGTGGGGGTTGGAGGTATGGTGTGTGGGGGTTGGGGTTTGCAAGCAATGATCTGACTGATGGTGTGTGTGTGTGTGCTCTCCGCAGGTGTTGTGTGTTCTTTGCAAGTCCAGTGTGCTCACCCCTCTCTCTTCCATAACAGTGGTCTTCACAAAACATTGTATATCAAGTTGCAGATATTCCACAGAAAATAATAACAACACCAGTGTCACCCAGCAGCAGCACACACCTTGGGGGTGATGCGCCCCTCTGAAAGTGGTACAAGTCTATGGGGACAGGCATCAATAAACACAGACCATGCGCCCTGCTCATTGCGCCAAATGACAAGGGGAAAGTTGAGCAGTGTAAAGCGATTGGGGGCCTTGGTGTCCAAGTCCCTATGGGGGTGGTGGTGGTGGGGAGGATGTGTGTGGGGGGTGAGATTGTGCACGCATGTGAATGGATGCTTGTGCCCAGGTGCCAAGACATACTTGACAAAAAAGACTGGATACCACTGTTCCAGCCAGGGGTACTCGTCTGTTTCTTCTGCTAGTGGTTCTTGTGTTTCCTGGAGTGTGGTTGATGCAGCAACGATGCAAGATCGCCTGGTAAACCTCAATTCAAAATGTGATTTTCCTGACAAGCATGTGGTGCTAGGGTATTTTAATGGTGTGGATCGAGGTGAAGAGCGCGATGTAGGAATGGCATCGGCATGCTTGACATGCACATGGCCCTTTGCCGTGCATCCTGCGAACTGAGACACAATTCCCGTCATACTGGCTGCTATGACTACTGCAGACAATGAAAAAAAACACAAACTGAAACAACATGAAATTATGGCGAGTGTTTTTGTTACCGCACCATGCACAACGCCACCATGTACAACAACAGACGACATTGCATCAAGGTACACAGAAACAATGCTGCTCTTCTCTCAGTGCACGCCATCACGCACAATACAAAATGGCTGTGGAATGAAATTTAGAGCTTGCCCTCCTCCACCAAGGACTCCACACGCAAGAGCACAAAGCCCATAGCCACACCCTGTTGATAGTGTGAAATTCATTGCTTATTGATTTTCCATGCATGGGTGAACAGCAAACGCCATGCTAGACTGCGAGCCCTACACACTGTTGAAACAACCCCGCGCCCCCCCCCCTGGAAGTTGTGTGTTCTCTATCCATACCACGAGTGTCATGGCAAAGCAGATGCCTGCAGTGCCCCAAATGAAGCCGGCATCAATTGCGAGCTGTGCCACCTCCTGTGGTGCTGCCTGTGCCACGGGCATGGCCACGCGGGGAGCCACGGGAGCAACGCTGAATGGCTGGCACCTGTGTGGATGAGATAGATGGTGCATTATGATGCCGTGCATGAAATATACAACATCAAAGTTGCTCGAGGGCAACAACGGCAGCCAAGATCTGTGCATGGCATGCAGTCAATTTCTGTCAAAAGCGGGATAATTTCACACCAAGCACACCTCTGCTGTGTGCGCAGGCCAGCAATGCGGCCAAATGCTGCGGCTCGCACAGGCTGTGCAGGCGCCACCTTGTGGGTGGTAGACACCATGCGAGATGCAGAGACGGTGGTTGCTGCCATGGTGGTTGCTTTGTTGGTTTGCTACGGGAATGCTCTTCGTGGAGTGTATGTTACAGGTCGACGAAGTTGTTTACGAGGTGTATACAAACTTGTTGTGGTGAACACACAGGTGATCTACTCGCTCCCATGAGGGTGTTCCTCCTACACCCCCCCCCGGTGTGCATTGATTGGCACAGGTGGTTGTATGGGATCTGCCTTGACAGTCAGGCTGATCTTCAATGCATCTTCCTCTAAAAGGGGGGACAATTCGTTTTCTATGTCACTCATAATCGCACGGTGCTCTGTGTGCTGCAACACCGTGCGGGTTTCCTGTGTGGTACGCGATGGTGTGCCGTGGTGCGCAACACCAACCAACACGAGACACTCGCAGCCTCCTACCTGACATAGTGCACAGGCCGGGCAAAAGCACCACACCAGGGCATCATCGGTGGGGGTTCCACTGATGGACAGTGCATCACGCAGGGCTGTGCGTACAGCAGCAGTGTAGGTGGCCGCAGCAGCCCACACAGCCCATGCAGTCCAGTAGAGAAAGTTTACCACAGAAAGCCATCGGTCATGCACAGGGAGTTTGCACCCCTGGTCACAAGTATGTTCATCGGCGAAGTCCATCTGCATGCCTGCAAGAGCCTTGACATGGCAGCGGTAGATACATGCTGCAAAGGTCTTGTCCACACCGATGCGGGCGATGATCAACAGCAAGGGGACAACGAGCCACAGGGCAAAGTAGATCAAGCTGTGGGTTTTAGCAGACTTGCCCAAAGCACGCTGGACGTTTTGGCTGAGAAGTGCGTGATGGATGTTTCAGTTGGTATCGCTCCCCATCGATCGATCCCAACCTCTCTGCTCAACAGCCACAGCATACCCAAACGCCAAGCACGGACAGAAAAAGCTCCATGCACAGATCGTCCAGCCTCGTTGATCACATTCGGGGCCACACACAACGCAGAAATGGCCATCCCACTTGGACTTTGACACTGCACGACCACTCATGGTGCTGAGACTGTTCCCTAAACTGTGTTTTGAAATTCAATAAACACCAATAACACGAAATCGTTACACGATAAATCGCTGCATTGCTCTCCAAACAGCACCTCCTTCCCCCCGCAAAAACACATCATCACAACTCGTTGTGCGTGTCACCATACTGCGCATACACATCGTGGTACCCACCATACTCGTACACCACCTCTTCCTGGCCACGTGGCGTTGGTACTGGGCTGTATGTGGATGGGGGCTCCTCCTCTGACGATGATGATGGGACCTCCTGCTCTGTGCTCGTCTCTGAGTGTGTTTCTGTATCACCATCGGGTGCTGCTGTGCCCTGTGTCGCACCTACGTCATGTGCACCCACGTTGTCCCCGGCATCCAAGCCCACAGTTGACCGCAGTACATCCGACAACTTTACATCTTCTTGTTCATCTGCTGCTTTAAGCAACTGTGATTTTTCATGTGGTAATATATTGTGTGTGAAATATTTATTTTCTAAAACAGGCAAAGAGTAAAACCCTCTACAAGAAAAGCATCTCCTCAGTACTCACAAAAACAAAAACAACCCGCCCCCCATACCGTGGATATAATATCGTCAATACCACCCTCTGTTTGCTGTACACTGCTCTCTTCTCCACTGCTACCCTCCGTCCCAACAACACCCTCCCGCTGCTGTGCACTTCCCCAATCCACACTGCATGCCGCGCCATCGTCCTCACATCCCCCATCTGTCCTACCACCAACCGCCTCCCCAACCACCACCTCCTCTGTCTTTTCAATCTCAACAACAGGTGGGGCGTCGTCTTCACAGGATGGTGGTGGTTTTGGTGGCTGTGTACGTGTTGCTCGCTGTGACAACCACCCACCAGCAGGAGCAGGGGCCCCTGGTGTACTCTCTGGTACCATAGGGGGCCCTGGTGCACTCTCTTCTACCACAGGGGGGGCCTGTTTTCTTGGTGGGGGCTGCTCACTGGGTGCATCAGCAGCAGCTCTGGGACCTGCATCACTCGGGTCATGGGTGATGGGGGTGGGTGTGTCATGGGTGATGGGGGTGGGTGGTTGAGGCTGCTGGATTGGTGGTTTCTCTTGCTGTTGTTTTTCTTGCTGTTGTTGTTGTGCTAATTGTGCTACAGGTACAGGGGCCTGTGTGTGAACGTGTGAACGCGTGTGTGTGGTGAGTGTGTGCAATGGGGTACACACAAGAAATAACACACACAGGAAGAAATACACACAGAAGAAGGCACACACACACCACACATGCACGACACACCTGAAATGCATGAAGCACGTGTGGTGGGAATGGTGCCCCTCCTCCATCACCAGCATGCACATCATCACCAGCATGCACACCATCACCAGCATGCACACCATCACCAGCATGCACACCATCCCCAGCAGCAGCAGCAGCAGCAGGAGTTGGACCAATGTGTGGTTCTACTGTTGATGGTTCTTCCACTACTGCTGCCAGTGGTGGTTCTTCTACTGGTTCTTCCAGTGGTGGTTCTTCTACTGGTTCTTCCAGTGGTGGTTCTTCTACTGGTTCTTCCACATGTAATGGCTGGTCATCCACCACCACAGCAGCATCACCACTATCAACAGCCACATCCTCAACCACTGACACTGGTGGTGTATCTGCCTCCTGTACACCATCACCTTGCTGTTGTGCACCATCACCCTGCTGTTGTGCACCATCACCCTGCTGTTGTACACCAACATCAACGTCGACTGGTAATGGTGTGTCTGGTGTGTCTGGTGCTATGTGCATGCTACTCCCCCCCCCACGCACACCATCGTCATGCCCAGCATGCCCCTGTACATCATGTACTACTGCTTGATCTCCCACAGTATCCTGGCCCCCTGCCACCGTGCCTGCCTCCTCTTGCACCCCCACACCTTCTTCCCCTTGTACCCCCACACCTTCTTCCCCTTGCACCCCCACACCTTCTTCCCCTTGCACCCCCACACCTTCTTCCCCTTGCACCACCCCCATGCCATCCCCTCCACTCCCCATCCAATCCCCCTCACCACCCATCCACGACACATCCCCATCCATCCACGCTCCCTCCCCCCCAATCCACTCCTGCATGACCTCAGGTGCTGGGGGGGGGACATCTTTAAGGGAGGGGGCCCCACCCTCGGAAATGACAGGGGAGGGCGCATCCCAAATGGGGTCGATATGGGACCTGGGCAGATGGTGGATGAGTGCGCGTGTGCAACTTGGGCAGACATGACACAACCAAAGTGTGTGTGTATGTATGTGTGATTGATCAAGAAGCATACGTTTTGAGAAACATTGTGACGTGCTGTGCACATGTACACATCACATCCACAACACGCCCACACACCACCCACAACCCCACATGCACAATTACACCATACCCTGTTGCTGCTGGTGCTGGTGGTGGATCCCTTGTGTGGCTTGCAATGTGTCGTGTGTTGGTAGCAAACCCACCACCACGGGCCCCCACACCCCCCCCCTCTACTTTCGCAGTCGCCCCAAAAAAGCCCATTGATAGTGCACTTGGCATGAAGAATAACACACGCTTTTGCACAATGTATGCAACAACAGCAAGAAATAAGCCAAGCCCACCCCACAAGACAACCTGAGTGTATGTTTGTGGGTGGTGGTGGTTTTGGTAAGCAACATGCATTGAATGTGCATTGAAAACAATATGCATTGAATGTGCATTGCAATATGCCTTGAAAACAATATGTACACAACAGGGTATTCCATCACAAACATCATCATGCTTCACCTATCACCCCCCATCACCATACCCAATCAAACACAGCATGCAAGTGCATCTTCTTCAACAGGGACCCTGCCGTCCGATGGAGGGCCCCCTGACCCTGCAGCTCATCCCGCGCCGCTGCAAGTTGCTTGTTTGATTCTTCCAGCACAGCGAATGTTGCGTTGGTCTGTTGTAACTCTTGGGTGAGCACTTGATGGGTACGGCGGAGGCTGGCTGTGGTGGCCTCGGCAGTAGCCATGGCATCTGCCTCGTTGCGTATAGCTGCTCTCCGTACACGCCCCTCTGCGGTGCCCAAGAGCTGTCGTCGCTCGTCTGCAGCTGCAGTGGCAGCTTGGGAGTGTACCGACTGGGTGATGCATGATGGGTGATGGATGATGATGGAATGTATTGCAGGGTGACAGGATTGTCGTGCACCTATGGATGCTGTTCAGTACATACCACAACTGCAGACCGGTACGCTTGCTGTATGACCTCATATTCTTGCTTGTGCTGTCGCAAAAGTGATGCCACATGCTGCTCAAGCTCCACCCTGTTTGTGTGGCATGATTGCTCAATGCATCACAGGGGATAAGAGCCTGCCAATCCTACACCCATACGTGTCCTGCTCTTCTGCAAGGAGCTCGAGGTCGCGCAGTAGAGCACGATGGGATGCAAGCTGTTGGCGCATGGAAGCTTGCAGTTGTGATAGCACATCCTGCTGCTTATACGATGCTGATCTATATGATGCAATAATTTCATGAATGGATTGTGTCAGTTGTTGCAGCTGTGCGTGGAGCACACCCACATCCTGGTTCATCGTGTTGATGGTGCTTGGTAATGAACGATGTGTATAATGGGCGTCAATGTGTCATATTGTGAACAAGTGTGTTGTTGATGTTGTTGATGTTGTTGTTCGTGTTTTTATGCATGCAGTTTATATATCATGATATATATCACCAACTACATCGTACACACACTATAGTTTGACTAGTTTGAACAGCAGCTCACACTCGCAAACCACAAACACGAAACCCTGAAAAAAAGCAGGCAACCATGGCGTATGCACGTGCAAAGGATGCAATCACATCTTCATGGCAGACCCTGTCCAACACCGTGTCCAAGAAAACCGAGGATGGGGATCGTTTCCAGAGCTTTGATGAGTTTTACACGTTTTATTTGAGTGAGTATCGAGAGACATCAGGGTCATTGGGGTTTAGTGGGCGACCTGTGCCACACGTGCCACCCGACACAGGCGAGCACAAAAACGAGACCTCCCGTCGTCTGCACGTGGTTGGCACCACCTCTGCTGCTGCCCTGCTTGCCATTGCTGCAGCTCGAGGTTCCTCCAAAACCCTGGTGGCTGTGCCCCTTGTGGTATGATGGCGTACCACCACCGCCAATGTTGTGCGTACCACCACCTGTTGTTTCATGGTTGTTCAACCCACATACATGCCCTCAACACTGCTCAGGGGTATGGACTTGCATGGATTGGTCACTTTTTCTTTGAGAAAAACAAGCCAGCTACTTTCAAATACCCACTGTACAGTTTGCGTGCAGATTTGCGCATGTGCTACGATGTGTACACTGGCAAACTCGCCTTTTAAAGGGGTCTTATACCATCCTGTTGTGTATGGCACGTGTGTACCACGCATAACTTGTGCTTTCTTCGGGAACACGTGATTTGGGACATCTGTGCAGCTCGTCATCATCTTGTTTCCATCTTGTCACGTGATTGTATTTTCAGTGCAGATTTTGTGTTTGTTGCTCTTGTGTAGGCCATCGTGTGTATGTAGGATGTGATTTTTGTGTATCATGCACCATGTTGTTTTACTACGTGTGATATTTCTGTTTGCCGGGTACATATGACAACAACAACAACAATATAAAACATACGTGCAGCCCAGCGTGTGTGATGCAAAAACAACCACCACCAACAACCAGCTGTGTGACGACATGTGCACACACCAAATCCCATATTCAATGCACCAATCGACAGCAAGCATAACATCATCATCATCCTCACAACAGCCCGTTGCCCCCATGGGTCTCAAACCGCACAGGAAACCCTCCCCCAGCTGGTGGCTGTGGGGAAACTGGTGGCGCAGCACCATACACCCCAGAAGGAGGGCCCGTGTAGCCAGGTGCGGTAAACGACTGACTCACACCAGGGGATGCCAAGGGGGCCTGCATGGTGGACCCCCCGGGGCCCCCCCACACGCCGCTGCCGTTGGCAGAGGCCCCCCCCGTGAATCCAGTGGGCCCGCTAAACGACACGGAGGCCGTGGGTGTGGCAAAAGGTTGCGTGGGATGTGTTGGCTGTGGGGAGGGGGGAGCACCCCATTGTTGGGATGGCAGCTGTACGCTGGTGAGAGGGGCATTGCCTGATGCGCGCACTGCTTGCATGGATGGCATATGCTTGGGTGGGGCCTTTGCCTTTGTGGTGTGGGAGACGGGGATGTGGTGCAACGAACAAACAATTTGTGAATCTGTGAACATGAGAAAGCCAATGAGAATGCCATCACAACACATCACACACACCTCTGCTGATGACCGCAATGAATTAAACTGTGCAAAGGGGTCGTGGAGCGCACTGTCACGAATATTGGTACCCCCAGGTCCCTTGGCAGGAGAGGGCTCCGCAGGAAGAGGCCCCCCCCCATTGGCAGATGATGCAAGCGACTCACGAGATGCCTGTGGAATGGGGGTGATGGAAACGGGATGGTGATGGAATACAATAGACAGGCCATGCATAGTGTGTATGTGTAGGATCAAGACCACCATCCCGTACATATACAGAGGAGCTCATCCCCATGGGCGCCAATCCAGCTGGAGCATGCACGTGTGCGCTATGCATCTGTGGGCTATGCTGACTCATCACGGGTGCAGGGGGCTCCCCAAAACCTGTGGTGCCCAACCCCACTGTGTCGAGGGTTCCAGGGTGATGCCCCATAGGGGGCACCGTGGGGGGTGCCGCGGGGGGTGCCGCCGGGGAGGGGGCCCCTCCAAAGGGGTTTCCATGGGGTGCAAAGCCAGTAGTGGGTTGTGCAAAGAGGTCGGCGAGGGGTGCATTGGGCTCCACTGATGTGGACGAGGGGACATCCTGAGAGTATGGTGATGCAAGGGGGTGATGGGGGGATGTATATCAACAGGATGGTGTACTACTGTGGCTGTGTGTACATCTCCTGTATATTATTGCATGTGGTACCAAAAAACACCATACCGTGCTCAAATCTTGATCGAAATCCAGTGAGAGCAAGTCAATCTCCCCCGCCACTGCAGCAGCAGCGCTGCCGTTCCCAGTTGCAGCAGCAGCAGCATCACGAGGACTGCTCAATTCCTGTGAGCCAACTTTGGCCCCCACACCTGGTGGAAACACCATGCCGGGATCATGATGCAACCCCCCTGATGTACCATGTGCTGTTGCACGTGACCCAAATCGGCTGCTGTGCTGCCCACGACGCAGTGGGGGGCTTATTTTGTGAGAGGCAGGCACAACGGCCCCGTCTTCTAGGGTACGGGGGGCCTCTCTCACGTATTCCTCCATCTGCGCGAGAAACTCGGGGGGTGGGGTGGCGAGTTGAAAATCGAGGGGGGATTTCATGGCTGATTTGATTTCTTGTATTTGATCCACCTGTTGGTTGTTTGGGTGAGGGTTGGGAACACATTCATGGATGATTGTGATCAACGGTGTATTGAGGATGATGCATGCAAGTGGATGATGATGTTGCGTGCATGACTGGGTTGCAATGCATTGTGAAACCCCCATTACCTGTGTATAGTATGTTTGCAACAAGTCTGTAAACGCCACATATTGCTTGTACATCTCGAGACCCTTGGCAGCATCCAGATGCGACATTTCGAAAAACGTGTCGGCCAAATTGATCACCCCCTCACTGACAACCTTGTATAGCTTGAAAGACTCCTTCACCACCATCAACAACGACAGCTGTGGGGGACACAGGTGTGATGACCTGGTCACAACACATTCCATGATCAACACGCCCCTTGATTTTCATTATGATCATCATTCTCTCCCATCATCAACCCCACCACCACCACACCTGCACAATGGGATCCTTGGCAGTCGACCCCCGTGGTATGCAATCTGTCACACGTTGAAGCAGTCGCTGCAGCTTGGGTAGTTGAAACAACAAATCTTGTGTATTGAGATTGCGCATGCGTGACTCTGCACCAGCATCTTCTGTTTCCAAGTAGAAATTGATAGAAGAATACACGCTGAGCTGCTCATCCAAGTATCGTCCATATGCACGAACCCATTCACTAAACTCAAATCGCCCCTCACTGCCTGCCGACATGTCGAGGAAATCATCGACTCGCAGAATGTGACCCCCTTTTTCCCGCACGGGACCCCCACCACTGGTTGATTTGCTGCTTGCCTCCAGACCCACTGGCTCTTCTGCTGTTTTAAGGAGCTCTTCGATAAAGGAGGGATCTGTTTCCCGCATGAGGCGATGGATCACCACCAACGTCTTGAGTGCAATCTGTGTTGTGATGTTGTGTTGTGATGATGATGATTCATGGTGGCTACATTATGGTGTCTGAGCATGTGAGCTTCACATATGTAATGCAAATCTGCACACACAAGTATGCACATGCTTCCACCCAACATCCCCATTATGTTCCACCCATCATCACGTACCACCCAATCATTGGCTGTGTACAGACGCTTGAGCAGCTCGATAATGAGATACTGCACCTCTCGTCGGGGTTTGGCTGGGTGCACCGCATTTTTCAGCGCTGTGGGGGGATGATGGGTTGTGACATGTAAGACATGCCCATCCATGTGCGCTTTGTGGGTACCACAGCACCCCCAAAACGTACTTCGAACATGTTTCTCTTTGGGTACCACATGAAACTGGTTGGTGGTGGACTTGAGAATGGCCACGTCCAGCTCCTGTGTGGATGGGACGTTGTCATACGCAATAACCAAGGGATGCCGTGATCCCTGGCATGGATATTGCCAGTTTGTCATTTCATCCTCTGATGCGGTACTAATGACATCAATGACAATAACACCACCATAGTATGTATCATCACGGCAAGGTACACTTTATGCCCCATATGCCACACATGCCAGTGCATGCCAGTTGCACCATACAGCTTCCCATTTCACGTTTGATTCTCATCCCATCAACCATCAATGTACACCACCACACGCAGTTTTATGCACCTTGGTATTGCCTCTACTCGCTCCTGCCATATAAATCTTGCTTTTCTCTTGAAGCGCGTTGAGTTGCTTCATCGTTGCTTTTTTAGTCGATTCCATGATGATGGATGCCTGCTGCTCACGAAGAAACGACCGAGAGAAGCCCTCTATGTAAATGCGAGATGCCAAGGTATGATGGAGGTGGACTGCCAAACTGTTTGCTACGGTTGATACGTAAATACACCCCGTGGTGTAGTAAAAGTGATATAAAATATTGGAAAAAATCGAGAGGGTTTGGCACCCCACACATATTTCTAGGCGCACCCCCATATCACACCCATCAACATATCACACCCATCAACATATCACACCTATCATCCCATCACCCCGCCCATCTCTGCCTGCGCATCGGCGTTGTGCTTGACCAGCGTTGCCTCTGGCAGTGGTCCATGCAGATGATGCCAGGGCAGCATGGTCTCTCCCACTGCATACGTCTCATGTACATAGTACTCCAGGGGTGGCAGGGTACCCTTGAGTTCTTTGAATGCACGTTTGAAGGAGCCCAATGAATCCCCATATTCACGAACAAGCAGCAGCAGGGGTGTCAAACGTCGATCACCACGTGACAGCAATGCCTGAGGTGTTGATGATGATGTGTTTGCGTGCATGTTGGCGCAACTTCTTGCAGCCACGCATACCACACACCCCGCCAACACAACACCCCCCCCTTTGTCAATCACCTGCATGACACTCCATTTGTATGACTCAGGTCGGAATTGCACGCCCATCTTGCCCAATGCCTTGTCAAGCATTGTCAGGCGTTTGTCTGCAGCCTTGTCCACCCCATACCACTGGAATGGTGTGTGGCTCTTGGGTACAAAGGTGCTGCATCCTAGTGTGAGCTTGAGGCTTGGCGCTTTGGCTTTCAACTGTTTGGTTTTGGAAAGATGATTGGGGGTGATTGATGGGTGATGATGATTCATGGAGGAAGATGTGCAATGCAGCAACGTGATCACACGAGATCGACACCCACCCAACCTGTGTCATCATGTCAATCGTAGCATGCACATCCTCCTCACGCTCCCCAGGCAGCCCCACCATGCCATACAACTTGAGCCCCTCCAATCCACCTGCAGCTGCATTCACCACGCACTCCTGTGTAGTTGTATCAACACATGCTAGTCACCATCTTGTCCGAGCAACATCATCAACCATCCCCAATCGTCATCCACTTCTCCAATCACTCACCTCAATCTCCTCAGTTCCTAATTTCTTGTTGACCACCCTCCTCATACGTGCACTGCCACTCTCCACCGCAACTGTTAAACTCCGGGTCCCCCGTGCAGCAAGGGCCCCTGCCAGCCGCTGTGTCACCGTGTTGGTGCGCACACTCGCAATGCTCATACGCACATGAGCACGTGCTGGTTGCAGCAGATACTCAAGCAGTTCATCAAATTCGGGATGCTGGGTGACGGATGCCCCCAAGAGGCCGATGCGATCCGTGACGGCCAATCCCTCTTCAATGGCGGGCACAAGCGAATCTGCAACAGGTGCTGCACGAAATGGCAAGGATGCATAGCTTGCAAGACAAAAGCGGCACATTTCCGGGCAACTGCGCACAACTTCGACCATGTAGATGGATTCCCAGGCCATGCGCGGGGACACCACAGTCGATCGCGCAAGTTTATTGCCACGATACGTTTGCTTGGTGACCGTGGCTGGCACCCCTGGTGCTGCCTTGATACGCTCAATAGGACCATCCACTGCACGATACGTCACGGTATACAGCTGTGGTACATACACCCCAGGCACCTGCGCCAATGCCGTCAATAGCTCGATGCGCTGCTCGGGGGTGGTGCATGCCACGACACCCCCCGTGGCTGCATAGGCATCGCAAAACGCACGCAGCATGTCTTCCCCATCTCCCAAAAGCACCACGTCGAAAAAGGCAGCATAGGGCTCCGGGTTGGCAGTAAGCACAGGGCCCCCTCCAAACACGAGGGGGGCCGAGGGGGGCCGCTGTGATGCGAGCAGTGGCGTCCCTGTTTGTTCAAGCAGGGAAAGAATGTTTTTGTAATCCAACTCCCAAGAAAAAGAAAAGCCCAGCAAGTCCATACTGTGCATGTTTGGGGGGGTGGCGTACATATGCACACCTTTGTGTATTGGTTACCAGATCACCACATACCGTCCACCCCATGCCCGTGGTGGCTGCTCACGTGCGTCGGTAAACATGCGCATGACATCAATGTCTGGCTGGGTTGCAAAAAATGCCCATACAAGTTGGTAGCCAAGGGAGCAGATGCCAACAGTGTATTCGTTTGGGTATGCATACAGGATTTTGAGGGGATTTCCACTTGTGAATGACGGCTTGATCTCTTGGAATAGCAGGTGTTCGTCTGCTTTCAAGGTTGCCAAGGTGCTGTTTGGTGTGGGTTTTGAGACTGATTTAGAAGTCGACGAAGTTTGACCGCCACGGTGTGCTGGCTTTTCTTTGCCTCCTCGTTTCGAAGCGCGCTGGTTGGAAGCTGCAACAACGACAGAGTGTAATGTACGGCGCAGCTGCAACCCTGGCAACATTATTATGGGCAGAAATGAGAATGTTGTTGATGTGTGTAACTTATTGCCAAGTGAGCACCATGTATTGCAGCAAGAATGCTGCAAACTACAGATCTCACAGTTATGAGTCGAACAAAAAGCACAAATGGCCAGCTCAAAACAGATACTACAAGGAGTGTGTTGTCGCCCGGTGTACCCTCTACCATACAGATACAGTCAAAAACAAGGTAAATGATTGAACATGCAGGTGGTCTCTTTAGCCTGTCCCAATATATCCCTCGTGTGGTCAACCGTGCTCAGGGACTCAGGTTGTTACCAATGACACCCGACACTGAATTGTTGTTCCCCTGGGCAAAGTTGGCACTGTTGCCTGTCCCCACGTTGCCCTGGCCACCGTTTTTATTACCAATGTTGTTGACGCCCGTGTTTTGGTTACCCACATTGCGCTCACCTGTGGGTTTGCAACAACATGGTTGCAGCAATGGCACAGACAATACAACGGCAAAATAACAAAACATACCACTGTTCTTGTTGCCGGTGTTGCTGCTGCCAGTGTTTTGGTTGCCGGTGTTCATGTTGCCTGCGGTTGGTGTACCCCTTTGTGTTTCACAACCAACAATACACATCAACGATAGTGCATCACACATGGATATCCATACCAGTGTTTTGGTTGCCAATGTTGCTGCCGCCAGTGTTGTTGTTGCCAGTGTTGAAGCTCCCCGTATTGAAGTCACCAATGTTGCTATTACCTGTGTTGTCTCTTCCAATGTTGAAGGGACCAGAGTTGTCAAAGCCAAAGCTCCCCTGGCCCTGTGCAAGAATGTGTCTTTTTTTTGTGTTGCATCCATGACACCTGGTATACAAGAAGCTATTCAACCCAATCACCACATACGGTGTTGGAGGTGACGTTGTTGAAGCAGCCGTCTTCGTTGGGGAGATAGCCATAGTCGCACTTGAATGGCACACCCATCTCCACGGGCATGCATGTCCACTGTGTATTGCAGGAGGATGGATGAGTGAGATGTTTGGGAGAGCATGATCATCATGTGGTTGACATACCAAGACGCCATCCCACTTGGTGCCATCAGCGCAGTCGTTGTACAATGTCGCGTTGAGCTGTCCACAGGTGAAAAATGACATGCAGTCGTCCTCAATGACGGGACCATAATACCCGATGTTGCATGGCAAGCTGCAAATTTCCTCGGGCTCAGCGTACCACCCCCCGTGTGCTGTGAAGGGTAGGTGGATGATGTGATCACCAGCTTCCAGTGGTCTAGTCGTGGATGCACTAGATCACATGCAGTTTTCAAGTATTGGTGCTATCACAATACAACGACACGGTCAGTAGCGGCATAGGCTTGCTAGGTGCAAGCAAGCAGCCACCGCAGTGACAAATGATCGCGCGGTTTGAATGGTCTACGCTGTGGCGCAAGTAAAACACACAAAAGACATTGCTAGACATCTGCACGACATCATAGTGTACCTGATACAGTGGCAACGAGCGCCAAAAGCGCAGTGGCGACCGTGACTGTCTTCATGGTGTTGGCTAGGATTGTTGTGGAGGGTTGTCGGGCGTCTGACCGCAGGTAGACGCAGCGCACAAACTGATTGCTAGTTGTTTTGTGTGTTTTGGGCGGCCGAGCAGGCGCAAAGAGAAATTTACCATAATCAAAAAAGGAGCTGTTGTGTTTGAATTCCGGGTCCGCAGCTGTTGTGTCATGGGTCATATTCATACTCTTCAGCGGTGGGTGACGGCGTTGGGTGTATATGCTTGCAATGGAGGATTGCGTGAATGCATGTGTGGATGGATTCATGTGCAGATTCTGGTGCTGTGTTCATGAGGGGCAGGATGAGAGGGACCATACACGCAGCCACCCCAAGCCAGGGGCTTTGCTGCCGTTGGTCTCTGTTGTGAACAGGGGGCCGTGGGGAGATGTACAGCATGGTGGTATCATTTGATGTATGCTGGTGCTTGCTCTGATGAGTGGGCAGCAACTGACCACCGATCGTCAGCGTTTGTTTTTATTTGTCTTTCTTTGCTCACAAGCTCACAACATACATCTCATCACCAGCTAAGCCCCCAACCATGATGAAGGCAGCCATGCCAGTGACTAGTCCAGTGACCACTCCTACAACCTCTGGCATGTGCTGCCAATGCCCCCACATTGCCCCTCGACAGCCCATGTATGGTGTATCTCGCTCTCCGTATACTATACGCAACCTGCAAATACCCGCAGTCAAGGGCACAGAGGAAAGCATGGACAACAACGACCCTGACACGACGACCAAAAAGTTTGGACTGGAGGCTGGATTGTTCCAGGTGTGTTGTTGTACGTAGTCAAGGGTGGTGGTGATAGCAGGCATTGAAAGGTCACGGTTGCAGCACAAACGATGCACAAACTCTTTCCAAAAACACTATTGTAGGCATTGACATCCAAGCCGGACGACCCCACCAAGCCCAAAACCACTGCCAAGGAGCTGCTTGCTCGCTACGGTGGCGCCTACTTGCTCACATCCATTTCCTTTGCATTGGTTTCATTTGCAGCATGCTACGCAGCTGTCAGTGCAGGTGTGTTGGTGACACATCTCGCATGCAATAGTTGCATCTTGACACCCATCATCTTGTCCACAAGGTGTGGATGTGGCGAGCTTGCTGGCACGGGTGGGTTTGCAGGTGACAGATACCAATGAACGTGTGGGTACATTTGCAATTGCATATGCCGCACACAAGGCACTGTCTCCAGTGCGCTTTCCCCCCACGGTTGCATTGACGCCAGTGGTTGCACGCATGTTTTTCGGGGACAAGCAGGTCGGGGACAAGCAGGTCGGGGATAAGCAGGTCGGGGACAAGCAGGCAGCCAAGCAAGGCGCAGAGGAACAGCAATAGGGGCGGAGGATGGATGTTGTTGTGCAATGCACAAGGCTGCGTATGGTTTTTGTGTGTATCAGAGATGGTTTGATGTGCTTGCTGGTATGTGTGTGAGAGAATCTGTGTGAGATACGTATTATACAAGGTGTGCCGCCTCATTATTGATATTTTGCTGAGATTATCATGTTTTGGTTTTTGTCGCCCTACATATTGTGCTATACCAACCACAAGCAATACTGCTGCTTTTCAGAATATCCATGTATATCAGCGCGTTCTGCGCACAAAGTGCCCTCTGGGTTACACACCACCCACACACACATTGTGATTGCTGCGCAACACAAAACACACACCAACACCGTCATGGAGCCCCCCCGAAAAGCAACGTCCCCAAAAAAAAACAAAAAAAAAACAAGCAGAATCTCCTCATGATGACAAGGTATCCATGCCTGCATGATGCATTGCCTCAAGGTCATGCACCTGCATCTCCAGCAGACGCACCTCCCCTGCAATCTCCTCCACACGTGCCTGTGCTGCTGTATGTTGCGCACACAGCGCAGCACGCCGTTGCAGCAGCTGCTGCTCCCCTTGCATTTCCTCCACCACCCCTCCTGTTTTTCCCCCCTCCCCTTGCGTTGTTTCTTCCTCCCCTTGCATTTCCTCCTCGTTTTCCTCCCCCTCCCCTCCACCACCAGCAACACTAGTATTGTGTAGGCGTGCATTCACAGCAGCAAGTTCCTCCTGCATACGTCCAGCTGCGAGTTGAGCAGCAGCATGACGGGCATGGGCAGCTGTGAGTTCCTGTTGCAACTCTGTGAGAAGTTCTGTGGCCCCCCCTGATGCTGAGGGGGGCCCATCCTGTTGTGTGTGTGTTGTGTGTGTGTGTTGTGTGGCGTATGGGATGGTGTTGTGTGGTGTATGGGTGGTGTACATCATGATGAAGGGTGTATATCATGATGAGGGTTGTATATCATGATAAATTCGGATTCATACACTGACAAATGCTACCCACTCCCATACCGATGCAGCACCACCGCCGTCGCTCGCAATGCTCACCACGCTACTCCCACAATCGTCATATGATCCCCCCTGCTTTTGCTGCCCTGTCACCCCCCCTCCAATACCCCCACCTCCACCAATACCACCCCCCACACCCATGCCACCCCGCACAAGCCCCATGGCAGCACGAGCAGCATGCAGCCTCGGTTCAATCTCATCCAATCGCGCAGCCAGACGTGCCGCCATCTCCCCCGCCACCTCTGCAATACGCGCATCCGTGCCTGGGCTATTACCCCCCACCGACCGTCGCATCCCACCTGCAGCAGCAGTACCAGCAATGCGCCGCACACGAGGGGCTGGGCTGGGTACACCAGCAAACCGACGTTTGGCCGCGTCAATTTTGTGTGAGATTCGACTGAAGACATCGCTATCATCTGATTCGGAGCTCTCAGCTGGGGCATGGGCAGTGGTGGGGCATGATGCAGTGGCGGGGGTGGTGTGGTGGGTGTCGGGGTGTGGGAGTAGTGGGATCGCCTGATGGTGGTGGGATGATGGGATGAAACACAAGGGGAGTGGGGCGTTGTTGTGTTGTGTGGTTTTTTGTTTGTTTGTAATATTGTTGTGTACGGGCCACCCATACTGTAGATAGCCTGAAAAACACCACCACAACAACAACAACAACAATATACCTGTCGATGTCCACATGCTGTTGCAGGGGCAGATTCAGCCACCCCATCCTCATCTTCATGAAACTCGGCAAGTATTGCTTCGGTCTGCTCTTGTGCTTGATCCAACAACCCACGCAAATGCTGATGCACGTGCTCTGCATCTTGTGCTTGTGCAACCGCTCGAGCCTTGTCTGCTTGACACCTCGCCATCTCATCCTCCAGCTGCTCCACCTGCGCAACCAAATTGCGTTCACGGTTGGCTGCTGCTTGCTCTGCGCGTTGCTGTGCTTGTTGCAGCTCCTCTACACGCACACTGGCATCTTGCAGTTGTTGCTCACGTGCAGCAAGGGCGTGCTTGAGGGCGTCCAATTGGGTCATGGCATTGGCATGATCAGCAGCGGCATCCCGCGCGCTGGCTTGTGCATCGTTCATCAACCTGTGTGTGCGTGTGCCCATGTGCATGCTGATGAGTGGCATGCACAGGAAAACCAATTATACATACCACCACCCATGAAACAGCAATGATGATGATGATGATGATGATGATGAAAACTCATACACCAAAACCCACAATCACTTACCGGTCTTGATCAGCAAGCTGTTTGTTCAGTTTCCCACATGCTTCCACCAATGCTGCTGTTTCCCTTTCTGCCCTCACAAGTCGCTCCCGGGTGTGTGCCAGCTCATCCTGTACCCCCTTGTACTGCATTTGTAATTCAGCCAGTGCTGCTGTGTGCTGTGGGGATGCTGTGTGCTGTGGGGATGCAGGGACCAGCACCCGACAGGCCCCTCGAGTGGTGGTGCTATTGGAAGTATTTTCCTTGTTGCTGAGGGGTGATGCGGGGCGCTGAGGGGTGGTAGCGGTGGTGGTGAGGAGTTGTTGGTGTGGGTGGAGGACCATTATGGGGGAGGAGGGGGTGGAATCATCTTCACGTCCCAGCTGTGTGAGGTGTATGTATGTATGTATGTATGTATGAGGTACTTGTGGTGTGCATGACCTGCCATACAATCCTGACAAACACGCCCACATACCCTCACACACACACATCCTCACAAACACACACACTCTCTCTCACCATGACAACCCATCACAACCGCAACACAAACCTGTTCCTTCAAGTGACTGCATGCCAGTTGCAATTGATGTATACGCACATCCTTCTCCGCTGCGTCCTGCAGTAGCCCTGCTCGCTCCTGCTGCATACCCTGGAGCGTGGTTTGTGCCTGAAGCAATGCTGACTCGCAGCGTTGACGCTCTTGCTCTGCTTGTGCAAGCTGTAGGAGGACGTCGTCCATCTCCATAGTCCTGTATGTGTTGATTGGTGTATGTGTTGTTAAAGTGTTGTTTGATGTAGGTGTTGTATGTGGGTGTATTATGATGTGTGTGTATGTGATGTGTATGTTTGTGAATGTGGGTGATGTGGGTGTGGATAGGAACATGCTTGGTTTATTCATGCATGCATGCACAACATTCACACAGTGCCGTATGCCACACAATACAGCATACACACCCCACACAGCATACACACCCCACACAGCATACACACCCCACACAGCATACACACCCCCCACACACAACATCATACCGAGGCGGGCAACCAGCAATCCCCCCCCTTGTGTGTCCATCAAGGGATGGTGTGGGTGAGAGGGGTGCACTATTGCTCATCATGGGAGAACCACCACCTTCTGCGGCAGCTTCCAACACACGTATTCTAGATTGTAATGTGCGACACTGTATAGGTGCGTGGTTTTTGTGTGATTGAGTGTGTGTGATTGTGTGTGATTGTGTGTGTGTGATATTGAGTGTGTGACATTGAGTGTGCGATATTGAGTGTGTGGTTCTCATGATGTGGGTATGGTAGCAGATACACCATGTAACAAACACATGAAATCACTCACACTACAGAAACAAAATCACACAAATCTACATACAGCATACAAACACAAAGCACACAAAGCACACCAATTTCCCTCAAGAAAAAGGGGGTAACACACCTTGCTGCGTTCCTCTTGTACTTGTTCTTCCAACACTTGTATTTGTGTACGTGCAGCTTGTATGTCAAGCTCGAGTGCACGCTGCTGCTGCAGTATGTCTGACAAACGTGCACGACCCTGGGTGTAATGTGTGGGCAGATGGACCGTGTGTGGGTGCATTGATACGATATGCAAACATGAATGGAACATGAACAAACATGAATGGGACATGAACAAACATGAATGGGACATGAACAAACATGAATGGGACCCGCACAAACATGAATGAAACATGCACAAACATGATGGGATACACAGCAACACTGGGTATAAGAAATGCTTGGGTAGCATGGCCAATAAACAGGGACCTGCACCTGATGACACATACAACAATAATACCCCACACAACAACAACCCAGACAACAACAACCCAGACAACAATAACGACCCATACATACAAACGCACATACCGGTGTCATGTCACCCAGTGGTGATTGTTTTGTGGGTGTGTCAAACAACCCTGTGATCTGTGCATCCACCCATGTGTCAAGTTGTGACTCCAGAGGTAGGGCAGAGGCAGCAGCAGTAGCAGCAGCCTTGGCATCACGCAGTTGCGCCTCCACATGCAACTATGGGTGGGTGGGTGGGTGGGTGGGTGGGTGGGTTTGAGGGAGGTGTGTGATGATGTGTGTGTCAGGTGGACACAACGTTTTTCATGTTGATGAATTTGATATGAATCTATGTACACACACATAGAGAGAGAGAGAGAGGGAGAGAGAGAAATATGTGCATGTTCACAGCGTGCATACACAGCCAATTGTAAGTGTACGTTCCAACACCAACCCCCAAACCCATACCTTGGCCTCCAAGCTGCGTGTGGCTTGCTGTTGCAGCTCTCTGTTTTCATCACGCAGCACATCCACCACCGCATCCAATTCCATACACCGTGCACATGCTGTCTGCAATTCTCGGGCCTTTTTCGCGAGCTCTGCTTGTAATATGAGCACTTGGCCATACAGTGGCTCGGGTTTGCCACTTCCCTGGTGCACAGGCACCTCCACCATGACAGCACCCCCAGGGGTTGCACAGGTGTCTGCGGCCCCTGTGATGGGATGCTGCCCTCGGCGCAGCATGCGGGTGAGGAGAGACCATGCGGTGGAGATGCCCACGACTACGACCATGAGCAGCAGCGCCTGCCATGCTGCATCATGCCATGCTGTTGGGTGTGGTGCGTATGGACGAAGAGGGGGTGTCGGGGGGGCAAGGGGCTCTGATGGTGTGCACGTTGTGGATGGCATGTCGACGACATCCGTAAGCATGTCCTCCCATGTTGGTTGTTGCTCTCCATACATGCTCTCCTCTGCGTCAAGTGGACGCATGCCCTTCATGACAGTGCCCTCCAGTACAACAGTCGACCCACCCCCAACCATCAGCAGCCATCCAGCACCAACCACGGCTGCCACAGTGACGATCAACAGGACAACATGCTTGGCTGATGACATTGATTTGTGCTCATCGTCATCATGGAGCTTACGCCATGCTTGGAACTCTGCACTCGCTTCAAGCCTGTAATGCCACAACACAACAAGATGGGGGGTGATCAATGCAATGCCCCACTTGGCGAGCACGTTTTTCAAACACGTACGATGCTAGTTGTTGCTTCGTTGCAAGCGCAGCGCGTGACTTGAATTCAGAGGGACTGAGCTTGTGTGAAGAACATGGATTCACCGGCACAAACGGCACTGCTTGGTCCATTTGCGTTACTGTTGTATTGGGTGTTGGTAAGGTGATCTCTTGCTACGGTAGGAGTCGCTGTGAGACATTGATGGTTGTCGTTGTGTGGATGGTGATGTTGTGGCTGATGTTGTTGTGGTGGCAGTGCAACGGGTTGCTGTTCGTTGGTGTGTATTTCGTGTATGTGTCGTGAGATTATACATCTTTTTTCCTCGTGATTTCTCAAAAACCCGAGCACATCAAGGGGCGCCAACTCACGCCCACGCTCTCTCTCTCTGAACGCCACACACACTTGTATCACTCACCAGCTTCATCACTCACCAGCATTTGCCAAATCATCGTCTGCAACACATCACCCCGCGTGATGATGCCCACAACATTCCCATCTTTGACAACAGGCAGCCTCGTAACCTGTGCGGGGGGAACCAGGCATGCGCAACCCCTGTTTCTCATTGCAACACCTGCAACAGAAAATGGTACCTCATGGAGTGCCATGGTGCCAGCAGCCTCCACGACCAAGTTTGTTGGGGCACATGTGATGGGGTTGGAGGACATGACCTCCACCACAGGCATCGTGAGGAAATCATGCAACCGTGCACGCTGCTCAGCAGTGTGTGCTTGGGGAAAGACAGCCAACTCCACAAATGGCATAAACCTATTGGCGCGCTCGCCAAACTGTGCATCACGATCCGATTCTGTGTGTGTAAGAGCGGGGGGGGGGGGGTGCTTGGTGAATGATGAGCGGCAAGCAACTATTCACATCCCCCTTTGCAGCACCCACCCACCAGATGCTTCTACAATAATGTCCTTTTCAGACAACACCCCCACCAGCTTGCCATGCTCATCCACCACAGGAGCACCACTCACACCATGTTGCAAAAACACTCGAATGGCATCCCGAACCAGCATGGAGGTGGTCAGCAATGCCACCTGTGTTGTCATATGTACAGGGGTGTCCTGTCTGCAGATTGGTAGTTTAAATGCGCTGCATACCTGTGTGTTCATGACTTGTGATACGGTGGTGTCCTGTGCCCATGACTCCCGCCAGAAGAGGGAATCCTCTCCTTCATCCTCACTGTTACTTTGCACTTGTGCAGCTGCATGGGGTGTGTACTGCAGATGGCGCTGATGTTTTGCGTGATTGTGAAAACATCGAGATGTGTGTGGCTTGCATCGATGCACGACTGTGCACACAACATGGTGACCCTGGACTAGGCGTGATGGTGGAACACCAACCATGGTTGGTCACTATTGGGTGGTCACGTGTACTGCAGTAACTGCTGGATTGGATAGCAATGCTGCTTGTTTCTTGGCTTTGCGAATGAGGTGCTCTATGAGTTGCAAGTCGCCATGCACGCTGGCATACCTGATGATGCAAGGTGTGAGATTGGAGTATCGTAAATGTTACAAATGGTACAGATATGGTACAGCAATGACATGGTACCTCTTATATTCGTCTCGGATGCGCCTTTTTAGCAGATCTGTTTGACTTTGATCATGCAATGTTCTCACTGCCCTCAGCAACTGCCTGTATGATGCAAGCACTTCTCGTTGCAACCCACTCAAAGGCGGCGGCATTACAGCACGAAGAATGATGTATGACAAAACGCTGCAGTATGAAAAACTCAACAGCACTCCTCCAAGCACAACATCGTCCTCATCACCCCCACCAACCGTGCTCCATAAAACTGCTGGTACTCGACAGGCAACGTCTGCAGCGCCCTCAACGCCTCATGCACAGCCTTTCCGGCAGCCTCACTCGCCACCAGGTCCCTGTTGCCATACAGATCCTTGCTTGCATAAACCTGCGGATCCAAGTTGTGCCAAAACATGTTGACACTGACGGAAAACCCACGGCTCTGCACGCAATGATACCACATGGCAGGTATGAACAACACGTCCCCGGGCTCCAACAGGAGCTCCACGCGGTGGGCCGTGTGGAAATTGGGAAACTGGGGATCGGGGGGGCCATCCATGTTGGACACCTGAGAAGAGGATCCCCCATTTGTATAGAGGGATGCCTCTTCAGAAGGTGGCCATAGAATGACACGTTTGGTGCCTACAATTTGCATAAGTAAATTGTCTACAATGTCGTAATGGGGCCACAGTTGCAAGCCATCTGGGTGTGGAGGGGGGGGGATGCGTTGATGAGGGCATGGGACACGGTGGACACCATTATTATTAGCAGCAGCAGCAGCATGCTCTATCTGGACAGCAAACACATCACCAATGTTGTTGCGCAACCTGCATCCCCAACCAAATTATACAACAGACCACACAAACAGACCACATAAAACACACACACACACACACACACACTCATCTGATCCTATACGCAGTACCCACACTATACACACATACACAAAACACCCACACGCTCACCTGATCCTATGCGCAGTACAGTGGAAAACACAGACTCAGGTGGGAGAAGGTGCTCAGGAAGATGCACCTGCTGGGCAAGGTGGGGAAATGCAACAGCAAGGTTACTTGGCTCCTTGCGGGGATCTCTTCCTACACTACGTAAATAATACCTTGGTGGGCGGGTGTTTGTGTGTATCATGGGTGTTTGTGGTTTTGAGGGCGTATGTAAGATGTGTGTGTCTCGGTGTGTTTTATGTGAGAGAGGTGCGGTGTGATGTGTATGATCGTTGTTGGTAGTTGATAAACAACATGACACACAACATTGTGCCACATTGTGTACACATATATGCATATATATATATATGTATACATGTACACACACACACCAAACACATCTTTGTATCATCAACCCCCCCTACCTACCCCCCTCCCCTCTCCTTTCATACCGCGTCCCAGCCGAATCGAGGGGCCCTGCTGCTCGGGTCACCAGGTCCCCCAATCGCATGGTCTCAAACACAAAATTACGTGATGGCGCAAACATCATGCGTCCATGTGGGGCAGTACACACATGCACCCCCACGAGGGTGTCTGCGTCATGGTTGGTGGTGGGGTTGGAGAGGAATGCAGGGTCCCACGTGGCTACACAGGGGCCCAGTTGTATACCTACGTGGTGGGAGGAAGGGAGCAAACATGGGGAGTGCGAATGTGGAGTGAGAGTTCATGAGAAAGGAAGTTCATGAGAAGGAAACAACAGGGGGTTGAACAAATGTGTAGATACGTACACATGGGTTGTACACTCATATGGGTGCATGCACAGAAATTCATACTCATGTACACATGGGTGTGCATGCACAGTAATTCATACTCATGCACAAGCGCACACACACACACACCACGCAATTTAGCTGGCACGCGGGCATCAGTCACCAACTGTGCAAAAGCCTGCACATCACACCCTGGAGCGACATCCACCACTGGCACAGTTGTCAACCATCGCCACTTGTGTGCCCATGGTGTTGTAGGGAGGGGGTGGGGGTGGGGGGATGCGGGTGTGTGTGAGTGGGTGTGTTTTTTGGTTGTGGTGGTGTGGGTTTTCTTGGTGGTGTGTGTTTTCTTCTGCTGCTTGTGGCCTGCTGATGTGGTGCTGCTATTGTTGTAGTTGTTATTGGTGGTTTCGTTGCTGTTGTCATTGTCATTGCTGTCATCGTTGCTGCTATTCTTCTTCTCCTTCTTGTCGTCGTTGTTGTTGTTGCGTTCCTTGTTGTTGTCGTTGCATTCCTTGTTGTTGTTGTTGCATTCCTTGTTGTTGTTGTTGCATTCCTTGTTGTTGTTGTCATAATGTGGTGTTGTAGTGGTGGGTTTGCCCACCGTGGGGGTGTGTGGGGGAGGTATACCGGGTGCAGCACACCACATATCCATCACAATGTGACGCACATGGGGGGCATACCTGTGTGTGTTGTTGGTGGGTGCACTGCATGATGATGAACAACACAGTGGAGTGTTGGTATGTACTGCATGATGATGAACAACACAGTGGAATGAGGTGTATACACAGTTCATACCCAATCAGATGTGTACATTGGTGTATACACACCACATACACATATACAAACAGTACATCACAACACCCGACACACACCATTTCACACGCTCTACATGCACACACTGTACATCCCATGTACGTCCCAGTGAGTGTGCTAAGGATGATAGTTTTGCTGCTGTTTGTTGAACAAAGGCTGCTTCCTCCGTGTCCTATGTGGGTGGGTATTATGTGGGTGGGCATTAGGGTGAGTGTGTTGTTGTGGGTGGGGAGGGGGTGAGATCGGTACAGCGTGTGTATTTGTGTGTATTTGTGTGTTTGTGTGTGTGTGTGTGTGTGTGTACTGGACCTGCACACACAACAACAACAACAACAACAAAAACACACACATACATGTGCATACAATTTCACCCACCCACTACCAGATACACATGCACACATACCGTCACATTTTCATGCACATGCAACCACCCCCCCTCTGGCTTGAGTGCTTTCAATGCTGGTGTGTATCCACATACACTGCTGGGTAACAACCCCAAACACACACGATCAGCAACACCGTGGGGTGCCACCTGTGTATGGAAATTGGAGGAAATAAGAGGGGAGGAAATGAGAGGGGAGTAGCAATGAGAGAGGAGGGGAAAGGACATGTACACACATGTGATGACAACACAAATGTGTCAACACACACACCAAAACCCACACACATACCCACAACCCACCCCCCCCGCACCTCTCGACAGTCCCCCTCTCGTATTTCCACCCTCCCCTCTACTTTATTCAACACCACATTTTTCTGCAGGGCCTCCACTGCGGCAGGGTTCCACTCACATGCAAACACCTTGCCGGCCCCTGCTTTTACTACCATCGGTATTGTAAAAAACCCTATACCAGCAAACAGGTCCACAACGGTTGTATTGTGGGCTGGTATGTGTGCCATACGCATACGCTCGGTGCCGTTGCCTGTGTCAGGGAGATTTATGTAGGGGGGGAGTGCTTGTCAGGGGGGTTAGTGAGGTGGTTGGTGGTTTTTGTGTCATCACACACCATGAGATACACACCATGATATACACACACCATACTATACACACCATGATATACACGCCATGATATACACACACCATGATATACACACCATGATATACACGCCATGATATACACACTCAAACACAAGCAACCCCCCCCCCCCATACCTGATGAAAACATCACACGTGTGACATCCAATGAAAACACCACACCACCCTCCTTGTGCACAACCCACCCATCATTCCCCAACAATAGCACAGCACGACTGTCACGTGTACCAGTTGATGCCACTGGCATCTGTTGTGAGTATGTGTTTTTGTGTGTGTGTTTGTGGTGTTTGTTTTGTCATGTGTGTGGGTATATACACAGTATATATGTATGCACAGTATATGCATTTGCTGTACACAACCATATACATACAAACCACATCCTATGCAACCCATACACAAAACCCACACAACCCTCCACAAACCCACAAAAACCACCACAACCGTATTCGAAAACTGCCACAACCCTGGGATAACACCTACAACCACCCACCTACACCCCACACCTGTCGAGCAAGCCTCGCGACCCCCAGTGCCCCTGCAACCGCCCGCCACAACGCACCAGCAGGAACCAGCCCCCCCCACCTCTCCCCTGAACAAAACGCGTTTGCTGGGATCAACACCACATCACCCAACCGCTCCCATTTCATGGGGATCTCCCCCCTCAAATCCTCCGGCATGCATGTGCCGGTGTATTGTTTGACCAAGGCGCTGACCGCGTCATGGAGTCGTTGTGCGGGGCTCACTGGCTGGTGTTTGTGTTGGAGGGACATGTGGGAGAGGAGGGCATCATGGGAGGTGAGTAGGTCCTGTAATGGAGCAACAAGGGATGTGGTGGGGGTGTCTGGGTGGGAAGGGGGGGGGAGTTGGGAGAGGGCGGTGTATGCGTCGGGGGTCAGGGGGAGTGCAATGGCAGGGTGAGTGTCCAGGGCAGCAGTGGTTGACCTGAGGAAAAGGGAGGGGGTATGTGTGAGGAAGGAGTGTGTGTATGAGGAGGGAGAATGTATAAGGAGGGGGTATGTATGGGGAGGGAGCAATTCATACACAACCACAGAACACGCAACCACAGAATACACAACATCACCACACAGAGAAACATACCGATAGCATTGTTCAATCCAATTCAACGCCTTCAATGCTTGTTGTGCAATACCAGCTTTGGTACGTACAACAATAAACACAGGGTGCTCATCGGACAACACACTATCTGGATTTCCAATTCTGCGTTGACCATCACCATGTTGACCATCACCCTTGGTCTTTTTCTTTGATACAGGTTTCCCACCCTTTTGCGCAGGCTGTTGACCATGCTGCTGTTGACCATGCTGTTGTTGACCAGCAGTATGTGGTGCTGTGCTGACAACACTGGTGTCCGCTGCCCTCACAGCATGGGCTTGCAACGCTTCAAGTGGTATCCATGCAGTAGTCCCAAACACAGACCCAAAGGAAAAGCAAAATGCACCACCACCCACAATACACACACGATTGGCTGTGACCACAAGACCATGACGCACTGCTAGGGGGGGGCCTGGGGGGGGGGAGTGAACATGTGTGTTTGGTGTGCATGAGAGAACATGAGAGAAATAGTGAGCATGAGAAAACAGGAGTGAAAGAGAGAACATGAGAGAACACATGTGTGCACAGCCCAGCAGCATATACCAAACAACACCATAAACATGCACACAACCACCTCCACAACACAACACTCAACACAACACACCTTGTTGACTTGCAACACATGCATTGTCACCCACCACCACATGCACCCATTCCCTCCCCTCCCATTCCCTCCCCTCACCCCCCTCCCATTTCCCCTCACCCTCACCCCCATCACCAGGCAGCTGCAGCAGCCACAGCGCAGCATGAGAGGCCCCCCCAGGGCACCCTCCTAGCAGGGCCAACCATGAAGCGTCCCCTTGATTTTTTGGGCCACCATGATTTTTTCGGCCAGTTGCCGGTGGTATAATACACAGTGCATGTGCAAAACGGGCCCCAGGGCCCCTTGGTGTAGGTGTGTTGAGGGATGTCGGTGTGTTGAGATATGTCGCAGCAGCATCATGGTGGCCTGTGTGTTCGTTGACCGAGTTTAACCAGGATGTTTGCATCAAATGGGTGTGTTGATGTCCCTGGGTTGAAACGCACATATGCACAACACACACATATACACAACACACACCCCATCACCTTGATTGGACACACCCCCCTGCTCTTGTAGTAATCCTCCCTCCCCTCTCATTTCCGCCTCCTCCTCCTCGTCCCCCCCTTGGCTCCCAGGTGCGCTATCAGTTCCCATCACATCCTGCAGGTCCCCCCAACTTTTTGAATGCACAGGGCCCCTCAGGGCCCCTGCACATGGCCATGCACCAACCAGCCGCCATGTGCTGGTGGGGATGTGTAGGCGCCACAGATCGCTATACACCTGAGAGTATCCTGCCCGACCACCATACATGTAGATGTGGTGGTTGTGTCGGACCGCAGCGTGTGAGTAGCGGGGGGGTGGGGATGGGCCTGGTGGAGTGGAATGGGGGTGGAGTGGGGCGGGGGTGGAGTGGGGTGGGGTGTGTGAGATCGTGTGCGGGAAAAAAGCATATGTAGAATCATTGACCAAACGATTATATGGTCATGCAATCATGGGTGTATATACAATGTAGTGCATGTCACTATATACAGGTGTGTATGCATGTCACACTGTGCATACATCATGTGTGATACATATCATGCCTCTACATATGTGTTCTAGTGCAGTTTTCTATAGAAGAAAGAAGAAAGTAGTGTTCTAGTAGTAGTGTTCTATAGTAGTGTTCTACATACCGTTGACCACAACACGATGCCATGTCCAGTCAACAGTGGACAGCCGCCATGTGTCTCCCAATGGGTGACCATCAGCACACCCACCAAACACTAGCACACTACCATCCTGTGTGCGTGAGTAGTGATGTGTATATTGGTGTGTGTATAGGCATCGTGTGTACACGTGTGCACATGTACATGTGGTGCACGAATGCAAACAAGAGTATATGCAAGATTGTATAGCATGTATAGAGAGTGCATGTATAGAGAGTGCATGTCTCGAGAGTGTATGTATAGCATGCACTCCACATCACTGGTAATCCTACCTGTGTTGCAACTGCCACATGTCTGTGACGAGGTGGCATACACTGCTGCTGCTTCTCCTGTTGTTTCTCCTCCTCCTCCCCCTCCTGCTTTTCCCCCCCACCAGTAAGACCCCCTCTCACCCCTTGTCCCCCCCCCGCATGCCTCATCACCCACATCACACTCCCCCGACCCACAGCCTCGAGTAGGTCACATGACCACACATCATCAAGGGCGTGGACAGGGCCCCTGCGGCCCCCCAGTACCACAAGGGTTGTGTTGTGGATGATGACGGCTGCATGTGCCATACGTGGGGGCATGGGTGTTGTACCTGGGGGGTGGGGGGTGTGATGGGGGTGTGATGGGGGTGTGATGTGTGTGTGACGAGTGTAACAGTACGTGACACAGGGGGGGGGCTGTTTGTGAGATACCACACACATACAACAATAACAACAACAAAACACCCACCAACACACACCTGGTGTGGCATGCAGCTGTTGTACAGTGTTATGTTTCACATCCAGCACCACCACGTCCCCCATGCGGGTGTGTGCTCCTGGACCACCATACCCACCCACCACCACTACACGCCCCGCATCCCAAGCACACACAGCATGCCCCCAACGGCGAAGGGTTGCAATCATGTGTGTCATAGTATCATCATTATTGTTGGTCGTGGTTGTGGTAGTGTTGCTATTGTTGTTGTTGTTGTTGTTGTTGGTGGTGGTGGTACTATCAGTTTCCCCCTTTTGTTTTATTTTTTTGTTCTTCTTGGTAGATAATGAGGAGGAGGAGGGGGAGGACGTAGTGGGTGATGTCAGCACAGTGGTGGATGATGTTAGCAATGGTCGCCACTCCAACAATTGGTTTGTTGCTTTTGATGATGATACTGCATGTCCACGTCCACCACTACTACCCCACCACCCTTTCCTTGTGTTTTGTTGCTGCTGTGTATGTCCCTGTTTTGTATGCTGCTGCTGCTGTGCATGCTCCTCTTGTGTATGCTCCTCTTGTGAATGCTCTTGCTGTGCTTTCCCCTGCACAAGCATGGCATGGAATCGATCAATTCTCTTCCAATTAGCCCTCTGCTTCTCATTAGCCATGCCCACCAGCGTGTGAATGTAGGCAGGGGACACCAGCAGGGTCCCTCCTGCAGCAAGGGGGGCCTCTATTCGAAGGGAACAGCGCAGTCCTGCAATGATGCGTGTGCCTATTGTTATACCAGACTCACGAAACCCAGCAGCCCTTTGTGTGTTTGTGGGTGGGGTGGGGGTGTGTTACATGTACACAACAAAACACAGACCCACATGTTACACGTACACAATAAAGCACATACCCACATAGTACTCATATCTTACACACACATATATATATACAGCAAAACCCCCACACCCCCACACGCATACCGAGCAGTGTTGACAAGCCACATCGCAGCATCCATAGTAGCACACTCTGCTGCGAGTATAAACGCTTCATACCGAAACACATATGTTGAACCTGGTGTATGAGGTGATGGTGGTGATGATGTGGGTGAAAGAGTAAGGGTGCGTGGGGGGGGGGTAACAGTGTACGAAAGAGTATAGGCGTCCACAAAACCACCACCACCAACCAGGTGTCATACCGCTCTCCTGAACACGCTGTTGCAGCATCTCCACAACCTCCTCTGCATCAGCAACATCATGTGTCGCATACAACCACTCCCCCCCCTTTTTCCCAGCTGCCCGAGTGTGTTGATCTGCCTCTGCAAACACACTTATGCGGCCACTGCAGCTGCTGGTGGTATACATGTCTGTTCGGGTGTTGATATCATGTACAAGGTTGACTATGGGTGCATCCACACTGCCCTTGCGAGAACGGTCACCTGTGGTTGAGCGTGGTGGGGGTGGGGATGTGTGTTGTGTGGGGGTGGGGATGTGCGGGGGGGGGGGGCGGTTGCTACGTTTTGGGGTGTGTGTATGTATGTGTGTTGTGTGCAATGCAGAGAGTAGCAGGGATCATTCATGTGGATCATGGATACACATGCTACATGTATAGAACACAGGAACAACACCAAAGTCAGGCACACACCTTGTTGTGCAGCCAGTTCCTGCAAGATGTGTTGTCTCCGCTGCTCAAATGCATGCATGGTAGTCAGAGTATTGTATATGCTGTCAATACCACTGTGCCTATGTGCTGCTTGTAGGTTGCTGTGCTGTTGCTATGTGTATGCTATCTTGCTAACACCCGTTGCTGAGATACCTGATGTAGTGTTGCACCTGCTGATTGTGTACTGTGATGATGTGATGATGTCAATGGTGTCAATGATGACAACAACGGCTACTCGCTGAGGTTGAGCATATCGTGCAGCTGCTTTAGACGCGTGCGCCCATCGCTGAGGGCATACTTTATGGCATATGGGTCAGTGTGGTTGCGTTGTATGTTGAATTCATGACGAACTTGGGCGAGCAGCTCTTCTATGGGTGGATGGATGGTTGATGATGGGAACAAGTCGAGGAAACACCATTTGGTAATGCAGTAGACAGTCTGGCGCGCTGTCAAATGAAGGACCATGTCGTTAATATCCCACAGCAACACATACTTGTTGTGTTATTGGGTGCCCTCCTGCACAATCTGATGTATTGACGGTACAAACTCAACACTTGGCCCCTCAATACAAACAAATGCAATTCGCTGGCCATCCTGCATTGTTTTGAGCCCGATGATTGCACGATGATATAGTCCTTTCCCCCAATAAGCCATGGTCAAACAAAGCATTTTTGGCTGCTTCAAAAACACCACGTCTCACATTCTCATCAGGCATCTTTCACGCAGAGCCTGTAACCTGCTGCTGCATATGCCCCAAGGCTTTGCGCGGCATATACACACCCTCGCCAAACTCGCACAAGCTGTGCATCCCGTTTGCCGCCACAACAATACCTCTACCATGCAGCACGTAGGCAGCTCTGCATTGCAAAGCATGCGCACTGGCGCATTGCCAGCCCCAGCACATGGGCTATCTGGCGTTCGCACCATGCTGTGCCCCCACACCCAACGTCTGTTTGGTGGCGTTTTGACCCCAGCCGTGCAGCAGGTTGCCGCTTTGGGAGGTGCACATGGAATCCATCAATCACGCATCATCGCTCAAGCAGCAGCTGTCGCTGAAGGTTGGTGGTGCATGCTTGGGCATGATTGGGCATGGTGGAAAAAGCTGTGCTCCTGTATTCAGCACTCACACCTCCAACACACACACAGCTCCTCCTACTACTGGCACCAAAGTGCGTGAAGACATCCGCAACATCTGCATCGGTATGTGGTGTTACAACATCGTTGTCACACATCAACAGCACCAAACGCACACCTCTCTTCCCCCCCCACACAGTTGCACACGTCGATCATGGCAAGACCACCCTTGTGGATTCCATGCTCAAGCAGTCCAAGGTATTTCGCGATAACAAGGTTATGGAGGATCGCATCATGGACAGCAACGACCTGGAGCGTGAGCGTGGTATTACCATCTTGTCCAAAAACACCGCTGTACGGTACAAGGGCACCAAGATCAACATCATTGATACACCGGGGCACGCTGATTTTGGTGGTGAAGTGGAGCGTGTGTTGAACATGTGCGATGGTATGTTGTGGTTTTTGTGGGTGGGTGTTTTTGTGTTCCCCGATCCTCATGCCCATCCTCATCTTTTACTTTTCACACATATTAATCATATACAATACCCTCATACTGATCATGTCCACATTCCACCCAAACACCCACATTCCACCCCAAACACCACATTCCACCCAAAACACCCACATTCCACCCCAAACACCCACCCACACCCACCCACCCATCATCAGGTGTGCTCCTCCTGGTGGACAGCGTGGAGGGCCCCATGCCCCAAACCCGATTTGTCACTCGCAAGGCCCTGGAACTCAACAAGAAGATCATTGTGGTGGTCAACAAGATCGACCGACCTGCTGCACGTCCTGATTATGTCATTGACTCTACGTTTGAGTTGTTTTGTGATTTGGGTGCCTCTGATGAGCAGTGTGGTATGTGTGTGTGGGGTTGTGTGTGATGTGATGTGTGGTATGTGTAGGGTGGTGGTGGTGGTGGTGGGTGATGTGACGAGTGTGATGAGCAGTGTGGTATGTGTGTGGGGGGGGTTGTGTGTGGTGGTGTAGTTTGTGTGTAATGTGCAGTGTGGCATGATGTGTATATTGAAGAGAAACCAACACCCATACGCAATAGTGTACACCCCACCCCCCCCTCACCACCACCCACGATCACAACCACTTGCAGTGAGTGGATACAGACGCCGGAATGTGCGAGTTTTGACGTGAGCGAGCACAAGCGAAACCTCTACACCACCACCACCACCACCACCACCACCCTTTCGCTTTCCTGTTGTGTCGTCACCGTCGCTGTATCCGTCGCCGTAGTCAATGCACAGTCCAACAAAATCACAGGAACCCGACCCATCGACGCCGACGCCGACGCCGACGCAGACGC
>VFQP010000443.1_pt1 | contig 83676 bp, 75 predicted proteins | sample 3512351 | NCBI WGS metagenome assembly VFQP01 (sample SAMN10412372, study PRJNA504923) | tailings metagenome | isolation source: Relicate 1 Philex TSF1 revegetated site | place: Philippines: Tuba, Benguet | collected 2017-08-29
CCGGCGCCACCGCCGACGCCTTCACCCTGTTCGAGCGCTTCGAGGCCAAGCTCGAAAAGCACCAGGGCCATCTGGTGCGCGCGGCCATCGAACTCACACGCGACTGGCGCACCGACCGCGTGTTGCGCCGCCTCGAGGCGATGCTGGCCGTGGCCGACCACAGCGCCTCGCTCATCATCACGGGCAACGGCGATGTGCTCGAACCCGAGCACGGCATCGTGGCCATCGGTTCCGGTGGTGCGTACGCGCAGGCGGCCGCCAAGGCCCTGATCGACCACACGGACCTCAGCGCGGAAGAGGTCGTGCGCAAGTCGCTTGCGATCGCGGGCGAACTGTGCATCTACACCAACATGAACCACACGGTGGAGGTGCTCTGATGAGCGCAGCGCAGAACCGCTTCAAGCAAGCTCGCACCCCCTTGGGGGGCAATGACCCGCGTCAGCGGCGGAGTGAGGGGGGCACATGTCTTCCATGACGCCGCAGGAAATCGTTTCCGAACTCGACCGTTTCATCATCGGCCAGAAGGGCGCCAAGCGGGCCGTGGCCATCGCCCTGCGCAACCGCTGGCGCCGTCAGCAGGTGGATGAAAAGCTGCGGCCCGAGATCACGCCGAAGAACATCCTGATGATCGGCCCGACCGGTGTCGGCAAGACCGAGATTGCGCGCCGTCTGGCCCGCCTGGCCGATGCGCCTTTCATCAAGGTCGAGGCGACCAAGTTCACCGAGGTGGGTTATGTCGGCAAGGACGTCGACAGCATCATCCGCGACCTCGCCGAGATTGCCATCAAGCAGACGCGCGAGGTCGAGATGCGCAAGCAGCGTGTGCGCGCCGAGGATGCCGCCGAAGACCGCATCCTCGACGTGCTCGTGCCACCGCCCCGTGGCATGGCGGGCGAGCCCGCGAGCGCTGTTCCCACGCCGGAGAACACGGCGCGCCAGAACTTCCGCAAGAAGCTGCGCGAAGGCCAGCTCGACGACCGCGAGATCGAGATCGATCTGGCCGAGTCCCGCCCCTCCATGGAGATCATGGGACCCGCTGGCATGGAAGAGATGGCCGAGCAGTTGCGTGGCATGTTCAGCCAGATCGGGGCAGTCAAGCGACAGACCCGCAAGCTGAAGATCGGCGAAGCGATGAAGCTGCTGATCGACGAAGAGGCGGGCAAGCTCGTCAACGAGGAAGAAATCAAGACCCGTGCCCTGCAGAACGCCGAGCAGAACGGCATCGTGTTCATCGACGAGATCGACAAGGTCACCTCACGCAGCGATGGCGGCAGCCATGGCGAGGTGTCGCGCCAGGGCGTGCAACGCGACCTGCTGCCGCTGGTGGAGGGCACCACGGTGTCCACCAAGTACGGCGTGGTCAAGACGGACCACATCCTGTTCATCGCCAGCGGCGCGTTTCACCTGGCCCGGCCGAGCGACCTGATTCCCGAGTTGCAGGGCCGTTTCCCGATCCGGGTCGAGCTGCAGTCGCTGTCGGTGGAAGACTTCGAGGCGATCCTCACGCAGACCCATGCGTCGCTCGTGAAGCAGTACCAGGAGTTGCTGGCCACCGAGGGCGTGACGCTGGCGTTCGCGCCCGATGGCATCCGCCGCCTGGCGCAGATCGCCTGCGATGTGAACGAGCGCACCGAGAACATCGGTGCACGTCGCCTGTCCACCGTGATGGAGCATCTGCTCGACGAGGTGAGCTTCGACGCGACGCGCCTGCAAGGGCAGACCATCGCCATCGACGCGGCCTATGTGGACGCCCGCCTGGGCGAGCTCAGCCGCAACGAAGACCTGTCCCGCTACATCCTCTGACGCTGCTTTAGCGTCTGTTCCGGCCCCGGCGCAACGCCGGGTGCCCGAAGGGCCCATCCGCACCGCGCGTTGCGGGTGTTGCGCCGCCACTTTCCCTCACCTGATCGTCCATACAGCCCTGCATGTAACAGGGTTTTGAAGCATCACATGCAGTGCTTGTTGTAAGTGCTTGCTTTTAATGTGTTTTTGACCGCAAACAGGCTGCGAAATGTGTCCTAAGTGGTTGATTTCATTGAAAAAATGTGTAGCCGCCACGTTGCGCACAGGGCATTTCCTGATAAAGTGGAAAAAAGTGCAATTAAGTGGTGAAAAGTGTCGTCCAAGGGCTAGCAGCAGTGTTTCAGGGTGCGTCCTCTATCAGTCTCGATGTGAAGGGTCGGTTGTCCATGCCGACCCGGCACCGTGACGTGCTGGGCGCCGCTCTCACGATCACCAAGCACCCCCACGGTTGCCTGATGGTATTCCCACGCAGCGCCTGGGAGCAGTTCCGCGATCGGATTGCCTCGTTGCCCATGCAGGCGCAATGGTGGAAGCGCATCTTCCTGGGCAACGCGATGGACGTGGAGATGGATGCATCCGGCCGTGTGCTGGTCTCGCCCGAGTTGCGCGCTGCGGCAGGCATCAGCAAGGACGTGGTCCTGCTGGGCATGGGCGCCTACTTCGAACTGTGGGATGCGCAGGTGTACGCAGCGCAGGAAGCCGAAGCCATGAAGGCAGAGATGCCCGATGTCTTCAAGGACTTCTCCTTCTGAGGACGGCGGTGCAAAGCACATGGAACCATCAAACCGTCCTGTTGAGCGAGGCTGTGCAAGCCCTCGCCATCAACCCGGATGGGCACTACGTCGACGCCACATTCGGGCGCGGCGGCCATTCGCGGCTGATCCTCGAGCAGCTGTCCCGCAAGGGCCGGCTGACCGTCTTCGACAAGGATCCACAGGCCGTGCAGGTGGCGCAGGAACTGGCGGCCAGCGATGGCCGCTTTTCCATCCGGCACGAGGGATTCAGCCATCTCGGCGAGCTGGGGGCTGCGAGTGCGGATGGTCTGCTGATGGACCTGGGCGTGAGCTCCCCGCAGATCGACGACCCCGAACGGGGTTTTTCTTTTCGCCACGACGGCCCGCTGGACATGCGCATGGACACCACGCGCGGCCAGAGCGTGGCCCAGTGGCTGGAAACGGCCGAAATTTCAACCCTGTCGGAGGTCATTCGTGACTATGGCGAAGAACGGTTTGCTCAATCGATTGCAAAGGCGATTGATCGTCGCCGACAGGAACGGGGCCCTTTTCGAACCACCAGCGAGCTGGCCGAAGTCGTGGCTGGCGCGGTCAAAACCCGCGAGCCGGGCAAGGACCCTGCAACGCGCACATTTCAGGCTCTTCGGATTTTCATCAACGCCGAGCTTGAAGAGTTGCAACAAGCGCTAGAGGCCAGCCTGCACGTGTTGCGCCCGGGAGGAAAACTGGTGGTGATCAGCTTCCATTCGCTCGAAGACCGCATGGTCAAGCAGTTCATGGCACGCCATTCGCGCGCCGTGGTGGACCGCCGCGTGCCGTTCGCCGAACCCGCGCCCATGGCGCTGGTCGGCCTCAAGCGCGTGATGCCGTCGGACGAAGAGGTGAAGGCCAACCCCCGTTCGCGCAGCGCCGTGATGCGGGTGGCCGAACGCACGGAGGCCCCGGCATGATCCGCCTGAACCTGGTGCTGCTGGCCGCCGTGATCGCGAGTGCCTTCTACCTCGTGCACACGCAGTACGAGTCGCGCCGGCTTTACACCGCGCTGGACCGTTCCCAGGCGCAGGCCCGCAAGCTCGAATCCGAGCATGAGCAACTGCAGGTGCAGAAGCGCGCCCAGGCCACGCCGGCGCGCGTGCAGCTGCTGGCAGCACGGCAGCTGCAGATGCGACCGGTCACGCCGGGCATCACGCAGTACGTCACCGTGTTCGATCCCTCGCAGCCGTCGGAACCGCCGGCCAACCCCACGCCGGAGCGCTGAGCATGGGCCGCAGCATCAACTATTCCGCCAGTCCGCTGCTGGCCAGCCGCACGCCGGTCTGGCGCAGCAAGTTCATCGTCGCGGCGCTGGCCGTGGCGTTCGCGGGCCTGGCCGGCCGCGCGGCCTATGTGCAGGTGTTCGGCAACGATTTCTTCCAGCGCCAGGGTGAGGTGCGGTTCGCGCGCACGCTCGAACTGCCCGCGAACCGGGGCCGCGTGCTCGACCGCAATGGCCTGATCCTCGCGTCCAGCGTCGTGGCGCAGAGCATCTGGGCCATTCCCGAAGACGTGGACCGCAGCGACCCCAAGCTGCGCCAGCTTGCCAAGCTGCTGGAGATGCCGCTGGCCGATGTGCGCAAGCGCCTGGCCAATGAGGACAAGACCTTCGTCTGGGTGAAGCGCCAGGTGGACGAGCCGGTGGCCAAGGAGATTGCCGCGCTCGGCATCAAGGGCATCTACCAGCGCCGCGAATACAAGCGCCAGTACCCCGAGGGCGAAGCCGCTGCGCACGTGGTGGGCTTCACCAACGTGGAGGACATCGGCCAGGAGGGCGTGGAACTCGCGTTCAACCGGCAGCTGGCGGGCAAGAGCGGCTCGCGCCGCGTGATCAAGGACCGGCTGGGCCGCGTGGTGGAAGACGTGCGCGACGTGGTGCCGCCGGTGGATGGGCCCGACCTGCAGCTGTCGATCGACAGCAAGGTGCAGTACTTCGCCTACCAGAAGCTCAAGGACGCGGTGCTGGCGCACAAGGCGCACGCAGGCAGCGTGATCGTGCTCGACACGATCACCGGCGAGGTGCTGGCCCTGGCCAACTACCCTAGCTACAACCCCAACCGCCGCACCAACCTCACCGGCGAGCAGCTGCGCAACCGCGTGCTCACCGACAGCTTCGAGCCGGGCTCGACCATGAAGCCCTTCATTGCCGCGCTGGCGCTGGAAAAAGGACTGGTCACACCCAGCACGCCGATCCAGACCGCGCCTGGCCGCATCACCATCGGCGGGTCGACGATCAGCGATTCGCACCCGAACGACGTGCTCACCGTGTCCCAGGTGATCCAGAAGTCGAGCAACGTCGGCACGGTGAAGATGGCCATGCAGATGAGCCCGCGCGAGATGTGGGAAACGTACGCGCAGGCCGGTTTCGGGCAGAAGCCGCAGGTGCCGTTCCCGGGCGCGGTCACCGGCCGGCTGCGGCCCTACAAGACCTGGCGCCCGATCGAGCAGGCCACCATGAGCTACGGCTACGGCCTGTCGACCTCGCTGTTCCAGCTGGCGCAGGCGTACACCGTCTTCGCGCGTGACGGCGAACTGATCCCGCTGACCCTGCAGAAATCCGACACGCCGACCGCAGGCGTGCGCGTGTTCAGCGCGAAGAACGCGGTCGCCGTCCGGCAGATGCTGGGCCTGGCCGCCGGCCCGGGCGGCACCGGCTCGCGCGCGCAGACCATGGGCTATTCGGTCGGCGGCAAGAGCGGCACGGCGCACAAGCAGGAAGGCAAGGGCTACGCCGACAAGAAGTACCGCAGCTGGTTCGTGGGCCTTGCGCCGGTGGAGGCGCCGCGCATTGTCGTCGCCGTGATGCTCGACGAGCCCAGCAACGGCCAGTACTTCGGCGGCGTCGTGGCGGCGCCCGTGTTCAGCGAAACGGTGCAGCAGACGCTGCGCATCCTCGGCGTGCAGCCCGACATGAATGTGAAGCCGCAGATCGTCACCCACGTGGTGGAGGAATCGTTCTGATGCACACCATCCCGCAACCCCAGCGTGTGGCCGACTGGCTGCGCGAGCGCGGCGTCGGTGCCTTGCACTGCGACAGCCGCCGCGTGGGCGCGGGCGATGGGTTCGTGGCCTGGCCGGGCGCGGCCACCGATGGGCGCCGCTTCGTGGCCGGCGCGCTCGAGGCCGGTGCGGATGCGGCGCTGGTGGAGCGCGAGGGCGTGGAGCCCTATGCCTTCGACGACGAGCGTGTGATCGCGGTGCCCGGTCTCAAGGCCGCTGCGGGTGCGATCGCCAGCGCGTTCAACGGCACGCCGAGCGCATCGCTCGACATGGTCGCCATCACCGGCACCAACGGCAAGACCTCCACCGCGTGGTGGACCGCACAGCTGCTGTCCTCCTGCGCGAAGCCTTGCGCGGTGGTCGGCACGCTGGGCATGGGGCAGCCGCCGGTGGCGGGCGAAACCGCGAGGCCACTGGTGGCCACCGGGCTGACGACGCCCGATCCCGTGATGCTGCAGGCCGAGTTGCGGCACTTCGTTGATGCGGGTCTCAAGGCCTGCGCCATCGAGGCGTCTTCCATCGGCATCGTGGAAGGCCGTCTCAACGCCACGCGCCTGCGCGTCGCCGTGTTCACCAATTTCACCCAGGACCACCTCGATTTCCATGGCGACATGGAGTCGTACTGGGCCGCGAAGGCCGCACTGTTCGACTGGCCCGGGTTGGGCAGCGCGGTGGTCAACATCGATGACACGCGGGGTGTCGGACTGGCCGCCATGCTGGCGAGCCGGGGCATGGACCTCTGGACCGTGGCGATCGAGACCGGCGAGTGCGAACGCATGGCACGCGCCCGCCTCTTTGCGCAGGACCTGGCCTTCACCGACAACGGCATGGCCCTGCAGGTGGGCGAACGCAACGCACAGGGCCAGCCCATCGCGCTGCACGCCCTGAGCCTGTCGCTGGTGGGGCGCTACAACGTGTCCAACCTGCTGTGCGTGCTGGCCACGGCGCGAGCGCTCGGCGTGCCGCTGGCCGACGCCATCAAGGCCTGCGCCGCGCTCACACCAGTACCCGGGCGCATGGAACAGGCGGAGGCGGGGCCGGGTGAAAACCCGCTGGTGCTGGTGGACTACGCACACACCCCCGATGCGCTTGAAAAGGCCCTGCAGGCCCTGCAGCCGCTCGCCCGCCAGCGTGGCGGCGTGCTGTGGGTGGTGGTCGGCTGCGGCGGCGACCGCGATGCCGGCAAGCGCCCGCTGATGGCCGCTGCGGCCGAACGCGAGGCACAGCGCTCCGTGCTCACCAGCGACAACCCGCGCAGCGAAGACCCGCAGGCCATCCTGCGGCAGATGGTGGCGGGCCTCTCGTCGCCAGACGCGGCCCTGGTCGAACCCGATCGCGCGCGGGCCATTGCGCTGGCCGTGTCCCGTGCCACTGCGCGCGATGTGGTGCTGATCGCCGGCAAGGGCCACGAGGACTACCAGGACGTGAAGGGCGTGAAGAACCCGTTCTCCGACCTGCAGCACGCACGCGCCGCCCTGGCGCAGCGCAAAGGCCACGAGGTGCGCGCATGAAGACCCTGGGCCAGCTGCTGCCGCAACTCGAGGGTGCCCGCGTGGTCGGCCAGCCCGAGCTGCCGTTCAGCCGCGTGCACACCGACACCCGCACCCTGCAGGCCGGTGACCTGTTCGTGGCCTTGAAGGGCGAACGTTTCGACGCGCACGATTTCCTGCCGCAGGCGCAAGGGCAGGGTGCGCTGGCTGCAATTGCCCACCAGGGCCTGGTCGAAGCGGGACTGCCCGGCGTGGAAGTGCCCGACACGCGTCGCGCGCTGGGCGAGCTCTCGCGCCGCTGGCGCAGCCAGTTCACGTTGCCACTGATTGCGGTGACCGGCAGCAACGGCAAGACCACGGTGACGCAGATGGTCGCGTCCATCCTGCGGGCCGCCGCTGGCGATGCGGCGCACGCCACGCAGGGGAATTTCAACAACGACATCGGCGTGCCACTCACGCTGCTGCGCCTGACAGCGGCGCACCGGCTTTCGGTGGTGGAGCTGGGCATGAACCACCCGGGCGAGATCGCCGAGCTGGCGGCGCTGGTGCTGCCGACCGTGGCGCTGGTCAACAACGCGCAGCGCGAGCACCAGGAATTCATGGCCACGGTCGAGGCCGTGGCACGCGAGAACGGTCAGGTCATCCAGGCGCTGGGCGCCGACGGCGTGGCCGTGTTCCCGTCCGACGACACCTACACCCCGCTGTGGCGCGAGCTTGCCGGTTCGCGCCGCGTGATGACCTTCAGCGACACCGATGCCGGCGCCGATGTGGCGGCCCGCCAGGCCGAATGGCGCGATGGCGCGTGGACGCTTGCTTTCAATTCGCCTGCGGGCGAGGCCACGGTGCAGCTGCGCATCGCCGGTCGCCACAACGTGCGCAACGCCATGGCGGCCACCGCCTGCGCGCTCGCCGCGGGCGTGCCGCTCGAAGCCGTGGTGCGCGGGCTCGACGGTTTCGAACCGGTGGGCGGTCGCTCGCGCGCACTTGCGCTGCAGCTGGAAGGGCGCCGCGTCACCCTGATCGACGACACCTACAACGCCAACCCGGATTCCGTGCGTGCCGCCATCGACGTGCTCGCCGAGCTGCCCGGGCCACGCCTGCTGGCGCTGGGCGACATGGGTGAGGTGGGTGAGCAGGGCCTGGCATTCCACGACGAGGTGTTGCGCCATGCCCTGGCGCGCGGCATCGAGGTGGTGCACGTGGCTGGCGACTGGATGCGCCAGGCCAGCGCGGCCCTGCCGGCGGTGACGCACTGGGTCGAGGTGCCGGCGATGGCGGGCGCGGTCTGCGCGGCCGTCATCGATGACCGACCCGTGTACCGCAGCGTGCTCGTCAAGGGCTCGCGCTTCATGCGCATGGAACGTGTGGTGCAGGCGCTGCTGGCGCTGGACACCACGGCAAGACAAGACAAGAAGGACAACGACCATGCTGCCTAGCCTGGCCCTCTGGCTGCAAGGCCTGTCGCCTGAATTCGGATCCCTGCGGGTGTTCCAGTACCTCACGTTCCGTGCCGTGATGGCCGCCATGACCGCGCTGCTGCTCGGCCTGGTCGCCGGCCCGTTCTTCATCCGCCGGCTGGCTGCGCTCAAGATCGGCCAGCCGATCCGCGAATACGCCATGCAGACGCACCTGAGCAAGGGCGGCACACCCACCATGGGTGGCGTGTTGATCCTGTTCTCGATCGCGCTGTCGACGCTGCTGTGGTTCGACCTCTCCAACCGCTTCGTGTGGATCGTGCTGCTGGTGACGCTGGGCTTTGGCGCGATCGGCTGGGTGGACGACTGGCGCAAGGTCGTGCACAAGGACCCGGAAGGCATGCGCTCGCGCGAAAAATACTTCTGGCAATCGGTGATCGGCCTGGTGGCCGCGTTCTACCTGGTGTTCGCCGTGTCCGAGTCGAGCAACCTGCGTGTGCTGGAACTCTTCATCGCCTGGGTGCGTTCGGGCTTCACCGTGGACCTGCCCCCGCAGGCCGGCCTGCTGGTGCCGTTCTTCAAGGAAATCAGCTACCCGCTGGGCGTGTTCGGTTTCGTGATCATGACCTACCTGGTCATCGTCGGCTCCAGCAACGCGGTCAACCTCACCGACGGGCTCGACGGCCTGGCCATCATGCCGGTGGTGATGGTGGGTTCGGCGCTGGGTGTGTTCGCCTATGTCACCGGCAACACGGTGTTCGCGCGCTACCTGCTGATGCCGCACATTCCCGGCGCGGGCGAACTGCTGATCTTCTGCGCCGCCATGGCCGGCGCGGGGCTGGCCTTCCTGTGGTTCAACACGCACCCGGCGCAGGTGTTCATGGGCGACGTGGGCGCGCTCGCGCTCGGCGGCGCGCTCGGCACCATCGCCGTCATCGTGCGCCAGGAGATCCTGCTCGCCATCATGGGCGGCATCTTCGTGGTCGAGGCGCTGTCGGTGATGCTGCAGGTGAGCTACTTCAAGTACACCAAGAAGCGCTACGGCGAAGGCCGGCGCCTGTTCCAGATGGCGCCGCTGCACCACCACTTCGAGAAGAAGGGCTGGAAGGAGACGCAGGTCGTCGTGCGCTTCTGGATCATCACCATGCTGTTGTGCCTCGTCGGGCTGTCCACGCTGAAACTGCGATGAACGAACAGCACGTCCTCATCCTCGGTCTGGGTGCCTCCGGCCTGGCCATGGCGCGCTGGTGCAGCCGCCAGGGCGCCCGCGTGACCGTGGCCGACACGCGCGAGATGCCGCCGCAACTGGCCGTGCTGCGCGCCGAATGCCCCGAGGCGCAATTCGTCGCCGGGCCGTTCGACGATGCGCTGCTGTCGCGCGCGGCCTGGAACCTGATCGCGCGCAGCCCGGGCCTGACGCCCGAGCAGCTGCAGGGCGTGTCGGTCTGGGCGAAGGACAGCGGGGTGGCCCTGGTGGGTGAGCTCGATCTGTTCGCCCGCGCTCTGCGCGAACTCTCCCAGCGCGCGCGCCTGCCCTACCGCCCGAAGGTGCTGGGCATCACCGGCACCAACGGCAAGACCACAGTCACCTCGCTCACCGGTCTGCTGCTGCAGCGCGCGGGCCTGAACGTGGCGGTGGCCGGCAACATCGGCCCGGCCCTGCTGGACGTGCTGTCCGCCGCGCTCGACGCCGAAGCCGTGGCGCAGCAGGCCGACGACGAACGTGCCGCCGAAGAAGCGGCCCGGGCGCAGGCCGAAGCCGAAGCGCAGGCCGTCGCTACCGCCAGCGAAGCGCCCGTGCCCGTTGAAGAAACGCCCAGGGCCGAAGACGACGGCGAGCCCGCACCCGTGGCCGATGCCGCCGAGGTGCCCGCAAACGACGAGACCGAGGACGACGGCCCGACCCTGCTCGTGCCACCACCGGTGGAGCCACCGCAGCCGGCGCACCTGCCCCAGGCGTGGGTGCTCGAACTCTCCAGCTTCCAGCTCGATGGCACCGCGGGCGGCGACTGGGACGCCGTGCCCACCGCCTCGACCGTGCTCAACCTGACCGAAGACCACCTCGACTGGCACGGCGGCATGGCCGCCTATGCCCAGGCCAAGGCCGCGGTGTTCGGCACGCAGGCGCTGATGCTGCTCAACCGCGACGACCCGCTGGTCATGGCGATGCAACCCGGCCTGGTGACGGTGAAGGTGGGCAACCGCAACCGCCAGCAGAGTGCGCGCCCCTGGGCCAGCTTCGGTTTCGACACGCCCTCCCGCGCGGGCGACTGGGGCATCGAGTCCGTCAACGGCATGGCCTGGCTGGTGCGCGCGCTGGCGCTGGACGAAACCCGCAAGCGCGGCCGTGGCGCCGACGAGGAGGAAGAGATCTACTTCCAGCGCCTCATGCCGGTGGACGCGCTGCGCATCCGGGGCCGCCACAACGCGGCCAACGCACTGGCTGCGCTGGCGCTGGCCACCTCCACCGGCGCGGCGCTCGGCCCCATGCTGCACGGCCTTCGCGAATACCGCGGCGAACCGCACCGCGTGGAACCGGTGGCGATCATCGACGAGGTCGAGTATTTCGACGACAGCAAGGGCACCAACGTGGGCGCCACGCTGGCGGCCGTGCGCGGCCTGGGCGCCGAGCGCCGGCTGGTCGTCATCCTGGGTGGCGATGGCAAGGGACAGGACTTTTCGCCGCTGGCCGAACCGCTCGCGCGTTTCGCGCGCGCCGTCGTCACCATCGGTCGCGATGCTGGCCGCATCCGAGAAGCGGTGGGCGCGGCACTGGAGCAGGCCGGCGTGCCGCAGCTCGATGCCGCCACGCTCCCCGAAGCGGTAACGGTGTCGGCTCAACAGGCGCGCGCGGGTGACGCGGTGTTGATGTCGCCCGCCTGCGCCAGTCTGGACATGTTCGACAACTACATGCACCGCGCCCGCGTGTTCGTCGAGGCCGTGAACGCCCTGGCCGCCGAGCAGGGCATGAGCCTGGAGGGTGGACTGTGAAGAAAAAAGCCGCACCCGCCGCGAAGAAGAACAGCGCACCCTGGGGCGCCCGCCTGCGCGGTGCGCTCGCGGGCATGGTGCCGCGCTGGCCGGGGCGTGACCTCGCGGGTGCGCTGGCCGGCGGTGGCTCGCGCGACGACCTGCCGGTGCGCCTGTCCAACCGCACCTACGCCGGCACGCGCAACGTCGCGGTGCGCGAACTCGGCTTCGACCAGCCCCTGCTGTGGGTGGTGGTGGCGCTGCTCGCCTGGGGCCTGGTGATGGTGTATTCGGCTTCCATCGCGCTGCCGGACAACCCGCGCTTCTCCAACTATGCCCACACCCACTTCGTGCTGCGCCACGGCATCTCCATGGTGATCGGCGTGGTCGCGGCCATGGTGGCGTTCCAGTTCCCGATGCGCTCCTGGGAAAAGATGGCGCCGTGGCTGTTCGCGCTGGCGCTGCTGCTGCTGGTGATCGTGCTCATTCCCTTCATCGGCCGGGGCGTGAACGGCGCGCGGCGCTGGATCTCCCTGGGCATCATGAACTTCCAGCCCTCCGAACTCGCCAAGCTGGCCGTGCTGCTCTACGCCGCCAGCTACATGGTGCGCAAGATGGAGGTGAAGGAGCGCTTCTTCCACGCCGTGGCGCCGATGGCGGTGGCCGTGGGCGTGGTCGGCATGCTGCTGCTGGCCGAGCCCGACATGGGCGCCTTCATGGTGATCGTCGTGATCGCCATGGGCATCCTGTTCCTGGGCGGTGTGAACGCGCGCATGTTCTTCCTGATGGCGCTGGTGGTGGTGGCCGCGTTCGCGCTCATGGTCATGACCAGCGATTTCCGCCGCCAGCGCGTCTTCGCCTACCTCGATCCCTGGAGCATCGAACACGCGCTCGGCAAGGGCTACCAGCTCTCGCACTCGCTGATCGCCTTCGGCCGCGGGGAAATCTTTGGCGTCGGCCTGGGTGGCAGCGTGGAAAAGCTGCACTGGCTGCCCGAAGCACACACCGACTTCCTGCTCGCCGTGATCGGTGAGGAGTTCGGCCTGATCGGCGTGGTGGTGCTGATCGCGCTGTTCCTCTGGCTCACGCGCCGCATCATGCACATCGGCCGCCAGGCGATCGCGCTCGACCAGGTCTTCTCCGGCCTGGTGGCGCAGGGCGTGGGGCTGTGGATGGGCTTCCAGGCCTTCATCAACATCGGCGTGAACCTCGGCGCGCTGCCGACCAAGGGGCTCACGCTGCCGCTGATGAGCTACGGCGGTTCCGCGATTCTGCTCAACCTCGTGGCGCTGGCCATCGTGTTGCGGGTGGACTTCGAGAACCGCCAGATGATGAAGGGTGGTCGTTCATGACGGGCCCCTGCGCACTCATCATGGCCGGCGGCACCGGTGGCCACATCTTCCCGGGGCTCGCGGTGGCCGAGGCCTTGCGCGAACGTGGCTGGCGCGTGCACTGGTTGGGCGCGCCCGGCAGCATGGAAAGCCGCATCGTGCCGCCGCGCGGCTTCACGCTCGAAACCATCGATTTCGGTGGCGTGCGCGGCAAGGGGCTGGTCACGCTCGCGCTGCTGCCATTGCGGCTGTTGCGTGCTTTCTGGCAGGCGCTGCAGGTGGTGCGGCGCGTCAAGCCCGACGTGGTGGTAGGCCTGGGCGGCTACATCAGTTTTCCGGGCGGCATGATGGGCGTTCTGGCCGGCAAGCCTTTGGTGTTGCATGAGCAGAACTCGGTGGCCGGCATGGCCAATCGCGTGCTGGCCGGTGTGGCCGACCGCGTGTTCACCGCCTTCCCGAACGTGTTCAAGAAAGCGCAGTGGGTGGGCAATCCCCTGCGGGCGCCGTTCCTGCAGCAACCGCCACCCGCCGAGCGCTTCGCCGGCCGCAGTGGTCCGCTGCGCCTGCTGGTGGTGGGCGGTAGCCTGGGCGCCAAGGCGCTCAACGACGTCGTGCCGCAGGCGCTGGCCCTGTTGCCGAAGCAGCAGCAACCGCAGGTCACGCACCAGAGCGGCGAGAAGCAGATCGACGCCCTGCGCGCCAACTACATCGCCGCCGGCATCCAGGCCGAACTCACCCCCTTCATCGACGACACGGCCCAGGCCTTCGCCGACGCCGACCTCATCGTCTGCCGCAGCGGTGCCAGCACCGTGACCGAGATCGCCGCCGTGGGCGCGGCCGCGCTGTTCGTGCCGTTCCCGGCCGCGGTGGACGACCACCAGACCACGAACGCCCGTTTCCTCGTGGAAGCCGACGCGGCCTGGCTGGTGCCCCAACCCGAACTCACGCCCCAGCGGCTGGCGCAGACGCTGCAGACCGTGCAGCGCGACCAGTTGCAGGCCATGGCCGAAAAGGCCCTGCAGATGAAAAAGACCGAAGCCGTGGCGGCCGTGGTGTCCGCCTGCGAGCAACTCGCGAAAGTCCCGTCACCATGAAACACGCCATCCGTCATATCCATTTCGTCGGCATCGGCGGCGCCGGCATGAGTGGCATCGCCGAGGTGCTGCTCAACCAGGGCTACCGCATCTCCGGCAGCGACCTGGGCGAGAGCACCGTCACGCGCCGGCTCGTCGCGCTGGGCGCCCAGGTGTTCCTGGGCCACGACGCCGCGCACATCGAGGGCGCAGACGCGATCGTCACCTCCACCGCCGTGAAGGAAGACAACCCCGAGGTGGTGGCCGCGCACGCGAAGCTGGTGCCGGTGGTGCCGCGCGCGGTGATGCTGGCCGAGCTGATGCGCATGAAGAAGGGCGTGGCCATCGCCGGCACGCACGGCAAGACCACCACCACCAGCCTGGTGGCCAGCGTGCTCGCCGAGGCCGGCCTGGACCCGACCTTCGTGATCGGCGGGCGCCTGAACAGCGCGGGCGCCAACGCGGCGCTGGGCAGCGGCGAGTACATCGTGGTCGAGGCCGACGAGTCCGACGCCTCCTTCCTCAACCTGCTGCCGGTGATCTCGGTCGTCACCAACATCGACGCCGACCACATGGACACCTACGGCCACGACTTCGGCAACCTCAAGACCGCCTTCGTGGACTTCCTGCACAAGATGCCGTTCTACGGCGCGGCCGTGGTCTGCGTGGACGACGCCGCGATCCGCGAGATCCTGCCGCAGATCGCCCGCCCGATCACCAGCTACGGCTTCGCGGAAGACGCGCAGGTGCGCGCCATCAACGTGCGCGCGGTGGACACGCAGATGCACTTCACCGTGCAGCGCCGCAACGGGGTGGAGCTGCCCGACCTGGACGTGGTGCTGAACCTGCCGGGCAACCACAACGTGCTCAACGCGCTGGCCGCCATCGGCATTGCGGTCGAGCTGGGCGTGCCCGATGAAGCCGTGCAGCAGGCCCTGGCCGAGTTCAAGGGCGTGGGCCGGCGTTTCCAGCGCTATGGCGAAGCCGCGCTGCCCAGCGGTGGCACCTGCACCGTGGTGGACGACTACGGCCACCACCCGGTGGAAATGGCCGCCACGCTGTCCGCCGCGCGCGGTGCCTTCCCGGGTCGCCGCCTGGTGCTGGCCTTCCAGCCGCACCGCTACACCCGCACGCGCGACTGCTTCGAGGACTTCGTGAAAGTCATCGGCCAGGCCGACGCCGTGCTGCTGGCCGAGGTCTATGCCGCCGGCGAAGCGCCCATCGTGGCGGCCGACGGCCGTTCGCTGGCGCGCGCGCTGCGCGTGGCCGGCAAGCTCGAACCGGTGTTCGTGGACGACATCGCCGCCATGCCGCAGGCGGTGCTGGACAACGCCCGCGACGGTGACGTCGTGCTCTGCATGGGCGCGGGTACCGTGGGCGCGGTGGCAGGCCGCGTGATCGAGCTGGCGCAGGGAGCAACCGCATGAAACCAGAGGAACACATGCAAGTGGATACGAAGGCCCTGGGCAAGGTGGCCGTGCTCATGGGTGGGCGTTCGGCCGAACGCGAGGTCTCGCTCATGTCGGGCCAGGGCGTGGTGGCCGCGCTGAAGTCGAAGGGTGTCGATGCGCACGCCTTCGACCCGGCGGAGCGCGAGATGGGTGAACTCAAGAAGGATGGCTTCCAGCGCTGCTTCATTGCGCTGCACGGCCGCTTCGGTGAGGACGGCACCGTGCAGGGCGCGCTCGAGCTCATGGGCATTCCCTACACCGGTCCCGGCGTGATGGCGTCCAGCGTGGCGATGGACAAGCTCATGACCAAGCGCATCTGGATCGCCGAAGGCCTGGCAACGCCAGCCTGGCGCCAGGTGCACAGTGCCGATGAAACCGTGGCCGCGTTCAAGGCACTGGGCTCGCCCATGATCGTCAAGCCCGTGCGCGAAGGCTCCACCATCGGCCTCACCAAGGTGACCAGCGAGGCGCAGTGTGCCGCCGCCTACGAACTCGCCGCCCGCCAGGACCCGATGGTCATGTGCGAACAGTTCATCGCCGGCGATGAAGTGACCTGCCCGGTGCTGGGCACTGGTGCCTCGGCGAAGGCCTTGCCGGTCATCCGCATCGTCGCCCCCGAAGGCAACTACGACTACCAGAACAAGTACTTCACCGACGACACGAAGTACCTCGTGCCCTGCGGCCTGCCCGAGGGCGAGGAGGCCGCCATCCAGGCGCTGGTGCTCAAGGCCTACCTCACGCTGGACTGCCGCGGCTGGTCGCGCGCCGACGTGATGATCGACGCGAAGACGCGCAAGCCCTGGCTGCTGGAAATCAACACCTCGCCCGGCATGACCGGCCATTCGCTGGTGCCGATGTCGGCCAAGGCGTCGGGCCTGTCGTACGAAGACCTGTGCGTGCAGCTGCTTGCCAGCGCGGCGCTGGACAACGCCGCCTGAGGCCCGGAACACCACCATGCCCAGCACCGAACTGCCCCTGGACGTCAAACTCATGACCGTGATCACGCACGTTCTGGTCGTGGTGTTCGTCGTGCTGAGCCTGGGGCTGTTCACCACCTGGCTGGTGCGCCATCCGGTCTGGTCGGTCCAGGCGATCTCGGTGCATGGCGACGTGCTGCACCAGAACGCCGTGACGTTCCGCGCCCAGCTGTCGTCGCAGATGAAGACGCGGCTCACCGGCAGCTTCCTCACCGTGGACCTGCAACAGGTGCGCGAGATGTTCGAAGCGGTGCCCTGGGTGCGCAAGGCCGTGGTGCAGCGCGAATTCCCGAACCGCCTGCGCGTGACGCTGGAAGAGCACCAGGCCGCGGCATGGTGGGGCGAGTCGGGTTCGGGCCAGTTGGTCAACCGCCTGGGCGAGGTGTTCGACGCCAGCCCGGACGACGGCGATGGCCTGCCCGAACTGGCGGGACCGCGCGAGAAGTCGGCTCAGGTGTGGGCCCTCTACCAGTTGCTGGGCAGCGAGCTCGCCCGGCTCGACCTCGGACTGGAGCGGCTCGAGCTCACCGAACGCGGCACCTGGCGCGCGCAGCTCGACAGCGGTGCCCGAGTGGAGCTGGGCCGCGGCACACCGGACGAACTGCTGGAGCGCACGCGCCGGTTCACCGGCACGCTGTCCCAGCTCACCGAACGCTATGCAGGCGCGGTGCAATCCGTCGACCTGCGCTATCCCAACGGTTACGCCCTGCGGCTGCGCGGCGTCACCACCGTCATCGACACGCCGCCCGGCGCCACGCAACCCCGTAGATAAGCAAGAAGCAATCATGGCCAAGGAATACAAGGATTTGGTGGTCGGACTCGACATCGGCACCGCCAAGATCATGGTGGTGGTCGCCGAGGTCCAGACCAACGGCGAGCTCAAGCTCGCGGGCCTGGGTGTGTCGGCCAGCCACGGCCTGAAGCGCGGCGTGGTGGTCAACATCGACGCGACGGTGCAGAGCATCCAGCAGGCCCTGAAAGAGGCCGAGCTGATGGCGGACTGCCGCATCGCACGTGTCTACACCGGCATCACCGGCAGCCACATCCGCGGCATCAACTCCAGCGGCATGGTGGCCATCAAGGACCGCGAGGTCAGCGCCACCGACGTGGCGCGCGTGATCGAGACCGCCAAGGCCATCAACATCTCCACCGACCAGCGCCTGCTGCTGGTGGAGCCGCAGGAGTTCGTGATCGACGGCCAGGAGGTGAAGGAGCCGATCGGCATGAGCGGCATCCGCCTCGAAGCCAAGGTGCACATCGTCACCGGTGCGCAGAGCGCGGCGGAAAACATCATCAAGTGCGTGCGCCGCTGCGGCCTCGAGGTTGATCAGCTGATGCTCAACCCGCTGGCGTCCAGCCAGGCCATCCTGACCGACGACGAGAAGGAACTTGGCGTGGCGCTGGTGGACATTGGCGCGGGCACGACCGACGTGGCGATCTTCTCGGGCGGTGCGATCCGCCACACCGCGGTGATCCCGATCGCGGGCGACCTGATCACCAGCGACATCGCCATGGCGCTGCGCACGCCCACGAAGGACGCCGAGGACATCAAGGTGGAAAGCGGCTGCGCCAAGCAGTTGCTGGCCGACCCGGACACGCAGGTGGAAGTGCCTGGCCTGGGCGACCGCGGCCCGCGCATGCTCAGCCGCCAGGCGCTGGCCGGCGTGATCGAACCGCGCGTGGAGGAAATCTTCTCGCTGGTGCAGCAGGTGCTGCGCGACTCGGGCCACGAGGAAATGCTGTCCTCGGGCATCGTGCTCACCGGCGGCAGCGCGGTGATGCCCGGCATGGTCGAACTCGGCGAGGACATCTTCCTCAAGCCGGTGCGCCGTGGCGTTCCGAACTACCACAGTGCCCTGTCCGACATGGTCGCGCAGACGCGCGCGGCCACGGTGATGGGTTTGCTCGAGGAAGCGCGGCTGGCGCGCGTGCGCGGCCACAAGGTGGCTCAGAAGGCGGGCTCGATGCAGGGCGCGGTCGAGCGGGTCAAGAACTGGTTCCTGGGGACGTTCTGATGAAACTCGCCCGCCACTTCATGCGCTTCTCCCTGGGTCGATGTCGACGACGACGAGGCCGGTGTGCCGAACACACCGGACCCCCCGGATGACCCCCATCCTCACCCCAATGAACTTCTCGCTTATCGCCGGCATCAAGGCAACAGACACAGTACAAGGAGCATCCCAATGAGCATCGAAATGATCGAAGTCGAAGAATTCAACCTGGGCACGCAGATCAAGGTCATCGGCGTGGGTGGCGGCGGCGGCAACGCGGTCGAACACATGATTTCGCGCAGCGTGCAGGGCGTGGAATTCATCTGTGCCAACACCGACGCGCAATCCCTCTCGCGCAGCGCAGCACACAAGACCATCCAGCTCGGCACCAGCGGCCTGGGCGCCGGCAGCAAGCCCGAAAAGGGCCGTGAAGCCGCCGAAGTGGCGGTGGACGACATCCGCGAAGCCATCGCTGGCGCGCACATGCTGTTCATCACTGCCGGCATGGGCGGCGGCACGGGCACGGGCGCGGCACCGGTGATCGCGCGCGTGGCCAAGGAAATGGGCATCCTCACCGTGGGCGTGGTCACCAAGCCGTTCGACTGGGAAGGCGGCCGCCGCATGACGAACGCCGACAGCGGCCTGTCCGAGCTCGAAGCGAACGTGGACTCGCTGATCGTGGTGCTCAACGAAAAGCTGCTGGAAGTGCTGGGTGACGATGTCACGCAGGACGAGGCCTTTGCCCACGCCAACGACGTGCTGAAGAACGCCGTGGGCGGCATCGCCGAGATCATCAACGAGTACGGCAACGTGAACGTTGACTTCGAGGACGTGCGCACCGTGATGGGCGAGCCCGGCAAGGCCATGATGGGCACGGCGGTGGCCGCTGGCCCGGACCGCGCGCGCATTGCCGCCGAGCAGGCCGTGGCCTGCCCGCTGCTGGAAGGCATCGACCTGTCTGGCGCCAAGGGCGTGCTGGTGCTGGTGACGGCGGCCAAGGGTTCGCTGAAGCTGTCGGAATCGAAGCTGGCGATGAACACGATCCGCGCCTACGCTTCGCCGGAAGCGCACGTGATCTACGGTGCTGCCTACGACGACAACCTCGGCGACGAGATGCGCGTGACCGTGGTGGCCACCGGCCTGTCGCGCCAGGGCGCGCGCCGCACGGCGCCTCCGCTGCAGGTGCTGCGCACCGGCACCGACAACGTGCCGTTCAACGTGCCGACGGTGAACGCCGCCGTGGGTGGCCCGGGTGCCGCGCAGCCGGACTACAACTCGATGGCCGTGCCCAGCGTCTGGCGCACCAACCGCACACAAGCCGCGGCCAAGGTGGACGCGCTGGCTTCGGGTGGCATGGACGATTTCGAGATCCCGGCTTTCCTGCGCAAGCAGGCGGACTGATCTCGTTGGAAGGGGCTTGAGTGCCTGGGGTCTTCTTGCCTGCACCTCGCAGGCTCGGGGACGCCGGGCACTCTGCTCCGCGAATGTCCCCCGGCGGCGGGAGGCCGCCTCCTCCTTGACTTCGCTGCGCAGAGCGCCCGGCGTCCCCGAGTCAAGCCGGGTTTATTGTTCAGATGGTTCGCATTCCCGAGGTCATCGGTGATCCGGTGTCTGGCGCAGCGGCGTAAAGGAGGAGGGCGGCGCAGCCGCCCGGGGGACAGCCGCGGAGCCGGACACCGGGTCGCCGATGACCGTTGCAGTCGGAGAGAAACACCCGCTATCAAGGTCATCACCTTTCTTAACCATGTTCCGACGCCCTGAAACCTACAATTCACGGATGCTTGCCCAACGCACCCTCAAATCCCTGACCAAGGCGGTCGGCGTCGGCCTGCACAGCGGCCAGCGCGTGGAGCTGACGCTGCGCCCGGCCGGGCCCGACACGGGCATCGTGTTCCGCCGGGTCGACCTGTCGGCGCCGGTCGAGATTCCCGTCAACGCCATGGCGGTGACGGACACCCGGCTGGCCTCCACCATCTCCAATGGCGGCGTGAAGGTGCACACCATCGAGCACCTCATGAGCGCCTGCGCCGGCCTGGGGCTGGACAACCTCTATGTGGACATCACCGCAGAAGAGGTGCCCATCCTCGACGGCTCGTCGGCTTCCTTCGTGTACCTGCTGCAGAGCGCCGGCATCGTGATGCAGAACGCGCCCAAGCGCTTCATCCGCGTGATCAAGCCGGTGGAGGTGCGTGAAGGGGAGGGGCGCACGCTCAAGTGGGCGCGCCTGGACCCGTACCACGGCTACAAGCTCGCGTTCGAAATCGAGTTTGATCATCCGGCGGTGAACTCCACCGGGCAGCGGGTGGAATTCGACTTTGGCAGCGGCCAGTACGCCCGCGAGATTGCGCGGGCGCGCACGTTCGGCTTCACGCGCGACGTGGAAATGATGCGCTCCAACGGCCTGGCCATGGGCGGCGGGCTGGACAACGCCATCGTGATGGACGATGTGAAGGTGCTCAACGCCGACGGCCTGCGCTACCAGGACGAGTTCGTCAAGCACAAGATCCTCGACGCCATGGGCGACCTCTACATCGTGGGCAAGCCGCTGCTGGCCGCGTACAGCGCCTTCCGCAGTGGCCACGCCATGAACAACCAGCTGCTGCGTGCCCTGCTGGAGCGGCCCGATGCCTACGAGGTGGTGAGTTTCCAGCACGAGCGCGAAGCGCCGCGCGGCTTCGCCCAGCTCGCGCCGGCCTGGTAAGCGCACCGATGCTGCTGTTCCGCTGGACGGTCATGCTCCTGCTGCTGGCAGCGGGCGTGTGCTTCGCCTTCTACATCGGCACCGGCCAGGCGCGCTACCGTGCCTGGGGCATCGTGATCCTGAAGTGGACGGTCATCGCCGCCCTCGGCTTCTTCGGCGTGCTGGCGCTCGAACAGCTGCTGTAGCGCACCCGCCTCAGCCGGCCTCCGTGACCGGGCGCACGAAGGCGCTGAACAGCTGCACCTCGCTGGTGTGGATGAGCCCGATCTTCATCTCCACCTCCATCTCCCGGCCCTGACGGTCCACCACCGTGCGCCGCATGCGCTGACCGGTGAACGGTGCCTTGCCGGTGGTGTGGAAATGGGCCAGCGCCTGCACGAAGGTGCTCTGGAAACGCTCGGGCAACACCGTGTCGGCCAGCGACTCGCCGAGCACCTCGAAGCGCTTCCAGCCGAACAGCTTCTCGGCCTCGTTGTTCCAGTCGGTGATGCAGCCATCGAAGTCCATGCCGATGAAGGCTTCCTGGGCGGTGTCGATCACGGTCTGTACACGCTCTTCGTTGGCGCGCACGTCGTCCAGCGCCTGGCGCAGCTCGGCGGTGCGTTCGCTCACACGCCGCTCCAGCGCGGCGTTGCTGTGGCGCAGTTCGGCCTCGTTGTCCTGCAGGCTCTTCACCAGCGAATTGAAAGCCTGGCCGAGCACCGCCACCTCACGGTAGGCCGCCTCGGTGGGCGCCTTCACCGCGTAGCCGGCCTCGATGCCGCGCGCCACGTCGGTCAGGTCCTGCAGGGGGCGCGTGATCAGGCGGGCTGCGAGCCAGCCGAGCAGCGAGAACAGCACCGCACCCGCCAGCCCGCCTGCCAGCAGGCGCCGGTGCAGCCCGTCGACCGGCTCGTACGCCTCCTGCAGTGTCTCCCGCGCCAGCAGGCGCCATCCCAGCCCCGGATAGCCATTGAAGCCCGCGTCATGGCTGTAGCCCACCAGGTAGGTCTTGCCGTCGGGCCAGGTCTCCTTCGTGTAGCCCGATTCACCTTTGCCCGCGGCCTCCAGGCTGGGCAACTTCAGGGTCGTGCCCTGCACGCCGTCGGGGCCGAGCAGCACCGAACCGGTGTTCGACACGATCAGCAGTTCGACAGCGCGGTGGCGGGTGACGGGGCCGAAGATGGCGTCGCGGATCTCTCCGGCCCATTTCCAGGAAATGTGCACGCCCAGAACGCCCGTGGTCTGGCCGGTGGCGTCCTTGAGCGGGAAAGCGATGTCGACGAAGCGCAGCGGCTCGCCATCCGCCGGGCCGAGCAATTGCGCGAGCAGCACCGCGTCGTGCACGTCGCTCATGGGCTGCCCGGCCAGCGCGTTGCGGAACCAGGGGCGGGCCGACACGTCCACGCCTTCAAGCATGCCGCGCGTGGCGGTGTGCACGACACCGGCCGTGTTGGTCACACCGATCCATGCGTAGTGCGGGTAGCTCTGTTGCAACGTTTCGATTTCCTGGCGCAGCACGCCGGGGTCCGGTTCGGCGCCCAGCCGCTGTGCGAACAGCTGCACTTCGCGGTAGCGCTCGAACATCGAACGGTCCAGCCTGCTGGCGGTCTGCTGAGCCAGTTCCGACAGGTTGGCGCCAATGGATTCGCGCACCTGGTTGCTGGCGGCCCGGTCGCTGAACAGGGTCAGGCTCAGCGTGAGCAGCACCGACAAGGCCGTGAACGCGATGGCGAGCCCGGCACCCAGGCCGACCCGGCGAATGCTGCTGTCCATCATCTCAATACACCCGGCCGTCCTTGTAGGCGGCGTGGGTGCGCGCCTGCTGCGGCGACACCTTGCTGATCGCGGCCAGCGTGCGGCTCACCTGCGCGTGCGTGATGGCCAGGCCCAGCGCGTCGGCCGCGTCCTTGCCGGGCAGGCCCGGCAACTGCAGCAGGCGCTTGACCATTTCCTGCATCTGTTCCTTGGTGGCGCGGCCGTGACCGGCCACCGCCTTCTTGAGCTGCAGCGCCGTGTACTCGGCCACCGGCAGGCCATGGGCCACCAACGCGGTGAGGCAGGCGCCGCGCGCCTGGCCCAGCAGCAGCGTGGCCTGCGGGTTGACGTTGACGAACACGATCTCGCAGACCGACACCTCGGGCTGGTAGCGCGCCACCACCTCGGTGATGCCGTCGAACAGGATCTTGAGCCGCTCGGGCAGCAGGGCACCGTCCTTCGGGCTGGTCTGGATGGTGCCGCTGGCCACGTAGTGCAGCGCCGAGCCTTCGGTGTCGATCACGCCGAAGCCGGTGCATTGCAGGCCGGGGTCAATGCCGAGGATGCGCATGAGGGATGTGTGTCTCTAGAGGTCGAATGTCCAGCGCACCGAGTGGAAGAACACCGGGGCGGCAAAACACAGTGCATCCACGCGGTCGAGCAGTCCGCTCGCGCCCGTGACAGAGCGGCCCGCGAAGCCCCAGTGGGTCACGCCGCGGTCGCGCTTGATGGCCTTCATGACGAGGTGGCCGAAGCTGCCGGCCACGCACGCGACCAGCGCCATGGCCAGGGCCGGGAGGGGCTTGAACGGGGTGAAGCCGGACAGCATGGCACCCAGCAGCCCGCCCGCGGCCAGGCCGAGGGCCCAGCTGCGCCAGTGGAAGCTGTCGCTGATGGCGGGTGCCACGGGGCGGCGCAGCCCGCGGGCCGCGAGGTGTTGCACCAGCATGCATGTCTGCACGACCAGCACGAGGAAGAACACAAGGAAGGCGGTTCGGCCGACGAACCCGGGGAAGTTGAGCAGCAAGAGCGCCGGCACATGGCTCATGCCGTACACGCAGACCATGATGCCCCACTGCAGCTTGGCATTGCGTTCCAGGAAACGCTGCGGGTCGTTGCCCAGTGCGCTCACCACCGGGATGGCGAGGAACACATAGACCGGGATGAAGACGGTGAAGAGGTTGAAGCGCTCGGTCCAGACCAGCGCGTACTGCAGCGGCAGCACGATGAAGAAGGCCAGCACCAGGCTGCGGTGGTCGCCCCGGCGGGTGGGCGAGAGGCTGATGAATTCGCGCAGGATGAAGAACGAGACCACGCCGAACAGCACGATGGCGAAACCTTCGCCCATGACCCAGCCGAACCAGAACACCAGCATCATCATCCAGGAGCTGCGCAGCAGCGCCTGGTTGTCCTGCAGTCGCAGGGCGCGTTCGCCGGTGGCGTCGTCGTCGCCGGAGCGGCGCTCGCGCAGCGAGAGCAGCACGCCCACGCCGCTGGCGATGATCAACAGGCCGAACAGCACGACGAACACCAGGCTGACCTGCTGATCGGGGGTGAGGCCTCGGAGGAAGGAGCCCATCAGACGTCTCTCAGCGCCATGACGGCTTCACGTGCGCGTTTGAGGAAATCGGCGCGAGGCTCCTCGGCGCCGAGCACCAGCGGCTCGCCGAAGGTGACCGAGCACAGCACCGGCACCGGCACCACCTCGCCCTTGGGGATCACGCGCTGCACGTTGTGGATCCAGGCCGGCACCAGCACCACGCCGGGAAAGCGCTGCGCCAGGTTGTACAGGCCCGACTTGAATGGTTGCGGGTCTTCCTCGTGGCCGCGTGTGCCCTCGGGGAACAGGATCAGCGAGTCACCGCTTTCCAGCGCCTGCGCCAGCGGTGCCAGCGGGTCCTCGTCGCCCTTGCGCTCTCGTTCCACGTACACCGCATTGAACACCTCGGTGGTGATCCAGCGCTTGAAGTTCGAGGCAGTCCAGTAGTCCTTGGCCGCGATGGGGCGTGTGATGCTGCGCAGTTCCTGGGGCAGGGCGGCCCAGATGAGAACGAGGTCGGCGTGGCTCTGGTGGTTGGCGAAGTAGATGCGCTGCTCGGCCTTGGGCGGGCAGCCGTACCAGCGCGCCTGCGCGCCGGTGAGCAGGCGCACCAGACCCAGCAGGAAGACGCTCATGAAGGTGGCGCGCAGGTTCATGGCAATGCCACCCCGCCCATGCGCGCAACGATGGTGCCGGTGCGGCGCGCGAGGTAGGCCGAGCCCTGCCGCGTTTCGAAAAATTTGGGTGAAGGCAGCATCACCGCCAGCCGCGCGGCCTCATGGGCGTTGAGCTTGCTCGCCGGCTTGTTGAAGTAGCGCTGGGCTGCGGCCTCGGCGCCGAAGACGCCTTCGCCCCATTCCACGCTGTTGAGGTAGATCTCCAGGATGCGGCGCTTGTCGAGCACGAGTTCGAGCATGACCGCGAGCACCAGTTCCTGGCCCTTGCGCAGCAGCTGGCGTTCACCCGAGAGCAGCAGGTTCTTGGCGAGTTGCTGCGTGATCGTCGACCCCCCCACCACCTTGGGTTCGCGTGCCGGCTGGGCGGGCTGGCGTGCGGCGCGCTTCTCGGCCTGCTGCTGGCGGCGCTCGTTCTTCTGCCAGGCGCCTTCGATCGCGCCCCAGTCCACACCCTTGTGATCGAAGAAGCCGGCGTCTTCGGAGGCGATCACGGCGCGCTTGAGGTGGGGGCTGAGCTGCTCGTCGGGCACCCAGCGGTGCGACCAGCGCCATTCCTTGTCGGACTGCAGGCTGGCGCCGGCGATGCGCCAGGCTTCGGAGCGCATGAAGGCGGTGCTGCTGGGGTCGACAGCGACCATGAGCGCGATGCGTGCGAGGAAGAACAGCTGCAGGGCCAGCCCCGCCAGGATCAACCACAACAGCCAGCGTCCGAGCGATTTCATGCGGGGCAGCGGCTCATTGCCCCGACAGCTGCGTCTGCAGGGTTTCGTCGCGCGTGAAGCGGAAGCGCGAGACGACCACGATCTGGTCCGCCTGGCGGCGCATGGCCTCGTTGAAGCGGCCGAACGACAGGCTGCGCACGATCGCCTGCGCGCGGCGGTCGAGCTGCGTGACGCCCGACGGCTGCACCACCTCGGTGTCGAGCACGACGCCGTCGTGGTTGACCGTGATGGTCATGGTGAGCTCGCCGTAGAGCTTGCGCCCCCCGACTTCGGGGAAGTTGGTGGTGCCGCGGTCCTCGATCTTGCGGCGCAGTTCGTCGTAGTAGATCGCGTAGACCGCTTCGCGCGTGGCCGGGCTGATGTAGCGCTTCTTGGGCCGCGCGTTCTCTTCGTTGATGCGCTTCTCGATCTCGGCCAGGATCTTCACGAGCGCACGGCGCTTCTGCTCGCGTTCCGACGATGCATCGCTGGGGTTGACCGATTCCGGGTCGGGCGGCGGCATTTTCGCGAGTTCGCGGCGCACCTGAGCGAGCAGGCGGTTCTGCTGTTCGCGCAGCACCTCGATCGTGCGTTCGTCTTCTTCCTGTGCGTCGCCGATGCGCGCCACCGTGGCCGGCGGCAGGGGCGACGTGGCGCGGCCGCGCTCGGCGTCGCCACCACCGGCCAGCGAGGCCTGCGCGATGGCGGTCGCCTTCTCGGGCCGCTCGTTGCCCTTGGCGTTGACAAGGATGACTTCCAGCGGCGTGTCCTGGAACACGCGGTTGAACCGCTCAGGGTCCACGAAGCGCACCGTGAGCAGGGCAGCATGCACGATGACCGACACCCCCAGGGCCAGTTGCAGTGTGCTCAGCTTCTTGAAAAAGGACAGGGCAGACGACTTCACGCGGGCATTATCCGCGCTGGGTGTCGCCCGGGCCTCAATCGGCTGCCGGGCCGGGCGTTTGGGGTGGCTGGGCGGCACTTTCTGCGTCCGGCTCGTTCACATCGATGGCGAGCGCCAGCGGCGCGGCCAGTTCCTCGTCTTCGGCGTCCTCGCTGGCGGTTTCGCCCACATCTTCCACCGGCAGGTCCAGCCGTTCGATGACGGTGCCGTGGATGTCGAGCGTGATGTCGTCGATCTCGCCCAGTTTCACCCGCACATGGGCGCCGCGGGGCAGGCCGTCGGCGCCCAGCACCGGCAGCACCAGGGGCAGGGTGTCGGCGCGAACCAGGTTGTCCTTGATCAGCGTGGCGGTCACTTCGGTGATGCCCTGCTGGCGCAGGTACTGCAGCGTCCAGTAGCGCTCCATGCCATTCTGGAAGCCGTTGTAGGCGGTGTAGGCGGCGTCGAACGCACTGATGACGGAGAACAGGCTGGCGTCCTTGGGCTTGAACGGCGCTGCGAGCGCGGCGGTCTTGCCGTGGCGGGCGCAGGCGATGATCTGCCACTGGTTGACCAGGTCGACGTAGCGGCGCAGGGGCGAGGTGCTCCAGGCGTAGCTCTTGACGCCGATGCCCGCGTGCGGCTGGGCCTTGGTGCCCATGCGCACCTTCACGCCAGGCTGCAGGCTGGCCTGGCTGCGGTAGATGCCGGGCACGCCGCAGTCGGCCAGCCAGTTGCCCCAGGTGCTGTTGGCCAGGATCATGGCCTCGGCAACCATCAGGTCCAGCGGTGCGCCGCGCTTGCGGGTGCCGATCACCACACGTTCATCGCCCTGCGGCTCATCGCTACTCACGCCTTCGAGCCGGAAGGTGTAGTCCGGCCGCGTGAAGTTCTCGGGCTTGCCACGCACCACTTCGCGCTGCGCCTTGAGGTGCATGGCCAGGCGGAACAGGAAGCTCAGCGACGGTTGCAGGGCCGCGATCCCGGCGGGAGCCGCATCGGCCGGCGCTTCGCCAGCCAGCCAGGCTTCGGTGATCACGGCGTCGAGCTGGTCGTGGCGCAGGTTGACCGCGATCGGCACCCGTTCGAGCGCGGTGCGGCTGTCGGTGAGGGCCAGGGTGGCCTCGTCAAAGGTCACGTACAGGGACACGGCGGGGCAGTCGCGCCCGGCCATCAGCGTGTAGGCCTGCACCACCTCGTCGGGCAGCATGGTGAGCTTGTGGCCGGGCATGTAGACCGTGGACAGGCGCGTGCGCGCGACTTGGTCGATGGGGCCGTCCGGCGCGATGGCCAGACCGGGCGCCGCGATGTGGATGCCCAGCGTGACGCTGCCGCTGCCCAGACCCTGCAGCGACAGGGCGTCGTCGATCTCGGTGGTGGCCGAATCGTCGATGGAGAACGCCTGCACGGGCGCCAGGGGCAGCTCGTCGGCGATCACCGGTGCCTGCAGCACCGGGAAGCCCGTGCCCTTGGGGAACTGGTCGTAGAGGAAACGCTGCCAGTGGAACTGGTAGGCACTGCTGATGGCACCCGAGTTCTGCAGCAGCGTGAGCGGTGCGGTGTGGCTGCTGCGCGCGGCTTCCACCACGGCCTTGTATTCCGGGGCGTTCTTGTCGGGCCGGAAGAGGATCTTGTAGAGCTGCTGGCGCACCGGCTCCGGGCAGGTGCCGCTGGCCAGCTCCGCCGCCCAGGTCTCGATCTGCGCCTGCACCTGCTTCTTCTTCTCGATCGCGGCCAGCGCCTGGGCCAGGATCTCGGCCGGGGCTTTCTTGTAGCGGCCCTTGCCCGCCCGGCGGAAGTAGTGCGGCGCGCCATGCAGGCAGAGCAAGGCCGCCACCTGCTCGGTGGTGCCGGCGTTGTCGCTGAAATATTCGTGGGCGAGATCGGCGAAGCCGAACTCGGCCTCGGGGGCGAATTCGTAGGCCAGATCGAGTTCCATGGTGTCGGCCAGCGCCGTGGCCGCGGACATCAACTGGCCGGGGGCGGGCTTCTCGAACCGCAGCAGGGCGTTCGGTGACTTGACCTTGACGCGTTTGCCCGATTCGAGCTCGACCTGAAGGGAACTTTCGGCTTCGGACAGGAGACGGCCGGTCAGCAGCTTGCCGGCTTCATCAAACAGGATGTGCATGCGCGGGATTGTCCCATGCGCCCGCTACAGATCCAGGAAACGGAACAGGTCGTCGATATGGGCGTCGAAGTCGCTGATCGCATGGTCGCCGCCCTCCAGCAGGCGCGTCGTGCCTCCGGCGCAGAACGCCACCATTTCGCGCCAGTCCAGCACCTCGTCGCCCTTGGCCACGATGGCGAACTGGCGCTCGGGCGTGGCGGGCGCCAGTGCCGACAGGCGCGCGATGTCGTCCTGCTGCGCCTGCAGCTCGGCCACGAAGCCAGGCTCGAAGAAAAAGCGCTCCGCGGGGTCGTGCCAGGCTGTCTGTTCGCCGATGTGGTTGGCAAGGTCGCGTGCGGGGAAAGGCGCGGGGTTGAGCAGCACCGAGTGGCACCCTGTCTGCAGTGCCACCCAGCGCGCGTAGAAGCCGCCCAGTGACGAGCCCACCACTGCCATGGTGGCGCGAGGCCACGCCTCGATGCCTTGAGCCACCAGGTCCATCGCCTCGCGTGGCGACGGCGGCAGCTGCGGGCACCACCAGGTCACGTCAGAGTGCTGCGTGCGCATGCGATCGGCCACCTTCTGCGCTTTCATCGACTGCGGCGAGGAGCGAAAACCATGCAGGTACAGGAGGTGGGTGGTGGCGGGCTTCATGGGCGAAGGATAATCGGGGTCCAACATGGCCGCCGTCTTCGACAAACCCACCCTGCTGCAGCGCATCGCCCCGGTTTTCCAGGGGTTCGATGGCTGGCTGCTGTTCGCGATCCTGCTCATGGCCGGCGCGGGCCTGGTGACCATGTACTCGGTGGGTTTCGACCATGGCACCCGTTTTGCCGCGCACAGCCGCAACATGGTGCTGGCCCTGGGGCTGATGTTCATCGTGTCGCAGGTGCCGCCGCAACGCCTGATGTCGCTCGCACTGCCGCTGTACACCGTGGGCGTGATGCTGCTGCTCGGCGTGGAGCTGTTCGGCATCATGCGCAAGGGCTCGCAACGGTGGCTGGACATCGGCGTGACCGTCATCCAGCCCAGCGAGATCATGAAGATCGGCATGCCCCTGATGCTGGCGTGGTGGTTCCACCGCCGCGAAGGCCAGCTCAAGCCGCTGGATTTCGTGGTGGCCGGCGTCCTGCTGGCCATGCCCGTGGCGCTCATCCTCAAGCAGCCCGACCTGGGCACGTCACTGCTGGTGCTGTCTTCCGGCCTGTGCGTGATCTTCTTTGCCGGGCTGAGCTGGAAACTGATCATTCCGCCCGTGGTGATCGGGGTGATCGGCGTGGTGACCCTGATCGCCATGGAGCCACAGATGTGCGCGCCGGGGGTTGACTGGCAGATCCTCCACGAGTACCAGCGCCAGCGTGTCTGCACGCTGCTGGACCCCTCGAAAGACCCGCTGGGCAAGGGCTTCCACATCATCCAGGGGATGATCGCCATTGGCTCGGGTGGCCTGTGGGGCAAGGGCTTCATGCAGGGCACCCAGACGCACCTGGAATTCATCCCCGAGCGCACCACCGACTTCATCTACGCCGCCTTCTCCGAGGAATTCGGCCTCATGGGGGTGCTCGGCCTCATGGCCGGCTTCATCTTCCTCATCGTGCGCGGCCTGCTGATCGCTGTGGAAGCGCCCACCCAGTTCTCGCGCCTGGTGGCCGCCGCGGTCACGCTCAACGTGTTCGTCTACGCCTTCGTCAACATGGGCATGGTGAGCGGCATCCTGCCGGTCGTGGGCGTGCCGTTGCCCTTCGTGAGCTATGGCGGCACCGCCATGGTGACGCTGGGCGTGGGGCTGGGCATCCTGATGTCGATCGCCAAGTCCAAGCGGCTGATGCAGAGCTAGCCCTGAGGCGGCCAAGACCCTGGCGTTCGTGTGCGGGGCCGGGGTTCTTACAATGGGCCGATGATTTCACGCGAACCCACCCTGGCCCGCCTGGCCACCGCCCAAAACCTGCTGCTCGAACCGTTCGGCCTGAGCCCGACGCACCTGCAGCGCGCGCTGGGCGAGATCATGTCCCACGGTGTCGACGACGCCGATCTCTACTTCCAGACCACGCGCAGTGAAGGCTGGAGTCTGGAGGAGGGCATCGTCAAGACGGGCAGCTTCAGCATCGACCAGGGCGTGGGCGTGCGGGCCGTCAGCGGCGAAAAGACGGCCTTCGCCTATTCCGACGACCTGTCCTGGGATTCGCTCATCGATGCCGCCCACACGGTGCGCTCCATTTCTGCCCAGGGCCAGGGCCGCAAGGTGCGTGTGCCGGCGGTGAAGGTGCCCAAGTCGCGTTCGCTCTACCCTGGCGTGGACCCGATCGCGACGCTCGACAGCACGGCGAAGGTGGCCTTGCTGGAGAAGGTGGAACGCATGGCCAAGGCCAAGGACCCGCGCGTCAAGCAGGTCATGGCCGGGCTGGCCAGTGAGTACGACGTGGTGCTGGTCGCGCGCGCCGATGGCACGCTGGCGGCCGATGTGCGCCCGCTGATCCGCCTGTCGGTGACCGTGATCGCCGAGCAGTCGGGCCGGCGCGAGGCGGGTTCGTCTGGCGGTGGCGGCCGATTCGGCCTGGCCTATTTCGACGACGCCATGGTGCAGTCGTATGTGGACGAGGCCGTGTCGTACGCGCTGACCAATCTGGATGCGCGGCCCGCACCCGCCGGTGAGATGGTGGTGGTGCTGGGCTCGGGCTGGCCGGGCATCCTGCTGCACGAAGCGGTGGGCCACGGCCTCGAGGGCGACTTCAACCGCAAGGGCTCGAGCGCCTTCTCCGGCAAGATCGGCCAGCGCGTGGCCGCCAAGGGCGTGACGGTGCTCGACGACGGCACCATCGCCGACCGCCGGGGCTCGCTCAACGTCGACGACGAAGGCCACACCTCGCAGCGCAACGTGCTGATCGAGGACGGCATCCTGCGCGGCTACATCCAGGACGCGATGAACGCGCGCCTGATGGGCGTGAAGCCCACCGGCAATGGCCGGCGCGAGAGCTACGCCCACGTGCCCATGCCGCGCATGACCAACACCTACATGCTGGGTGGCGACAAGGCCCCCGAGGAAATCGTGGCCAGCATCAAGAAGGGCCTGTATGCCACCAATTTCGGTGGTGGTCAGGTCGATATCACCAGCGGCAAGTTCGTGTTCTCGGCCAGCCAGGCCTACTGGGTGGAAAACGGCCAGATCCAGTACCCGGTGAAGGGCGCCACGCTGGTGGGCAACGGCCCCGACGCGCTGACCCGAGTGAGCATGATCGGCAACGACATGAAGCTCGACAGTGGCGTGGGCACCTGCGGCAAGGAAGGCCAGAGCGTGCCGGTGGGCGTGGGCCAGCCGACGCTGCGCATCGACGGTCTCACGGTCGGTGGAACGGCCTGATGTTGAACTGTCAGCTGCCTGTGCTACATTCCGCTCCCATGACTTCGCGCTTCGCCTTTTTCGCCTTTTATTTTTGGTTCTCAGTCCCCGGCGGACGAGAGGCGAAGCTGTAAGCGCATCACCGAATCTCGAAACAACCGCCGGAGCCACAAGCCCGGCGGTTTTTTTTCGCCCCTTGCAAACTTTTTTCTGAATCAACCCCACCCAGGAGCCATGTGATGACCGTCAAGAACGCCCCAGCCAGCAGCGACGCCTGGCATTCCCGTCCTGTCGACAAGACCAGTCAGACCGACGACGAACGCATCAAGGACATCACTGTGCTCCCCCCTCCCGAACATCTGATCCGCTTCTTCCCCATCGGGGGAACGCCAGTGGAGTCGCTCATCAGCGAGACCCGCCAGCGCATTCACCGCATCCTGCACGGCCAGGACGATCGTCTGCTGGTCGTGATCGGCCCTTGCTCCATCCACGATCCGGCCGCGGCGGTGGACTACGCGCGACGCCTCAAGCCCCTGCGTGAGAAGTACGCCGACACGCTGGAGATCGTGATGCGTGTCTATTTCGAGAAACCGCGCACCACGGTGGGCTGGAAGGGCCTGATCAACGACCCGTACCTGGATGAGAGCTACCGCATCGACGAAGGCCTGCGCATCGCGCGCCAGCTGCTGATCGAGATCAACCGCCTGGGGCTGCCGGCCGGCAGCGAGTTCCTCGACGTGATCTCGCCGCAGTACATCGGCGACCTGATCGCCTGGGGCGCGATCGGCGCACGCACCACCGAAAGCCAGGTGCACCGTGAGCTGGCGTCCGGTCTGTCGGCCCCGATCGGCTTCAAGAACGGCACCGATGGCAACATCAAGATCGCGACCGACGCGATCCAGGCGGCTTCGCGTGGCCACCACTTCCTGTCGGTGCACAAGAACGGCCAGGTCGCCATCGTGCAGACCAATGGCAACAAGGATTGCCACGTGATCCTGCGCGGCGGCAAGGCGCCGAACTACGACGCCGCCAGTGTCGCCGCCTCGGTGAAGGAACTCGAAGCCGCCAAGCTCTCGCCGCGCCTGATGGTCGACTGCAGCCACGCCAACAGCAGCAAGCAGCACGAGAAGCAGCTCGACGTGGCGCGCGACATCGCGGGCCAGATCGTTGGCGGCTCGCGCAGCATCTTCGGCGTGATGATCGAAAGCCACATCGAGGCGGGTGCGCAGAAGTTCACCCCCGGCAAGGACGACGTGAGCGCGCTCAAGTACGGTCAGAGCATCACCGATGCCTGCCTGGGATGGAGCGATTCGCTGCAGGCGCTGGAAGTGTTGTCGGCCGCGGTGCGGACCGCTCGGGGCGCATGACCCTGCCGCGGGCTTTCACGGGGTGGATCGCGCGGGGTACACGGGCCACAATGGTGCAGCAGATTGATCAGGAGGATCCGACATGCGAAGCCAGGTGACTGTGAGCTGGGGCGATTCCGCCACCTACCCGTTCGATCTTGAGGAAGTGCAGCCCATGCCGCACGACCTTGCCCGCGCCTGGCTCGACGAGCAGTTCACCACCCTCGGCTGTGACCCGATCCGGCCCACCGGCAAGGTGCTGACCGCCGACAAGATACTGTGCGTGGCCGAAGCGGCCGGTGAGGGCTTCTTCCGCGACACGGTGCACCGCAACTGGGCCATGGCGTTTGCCCGTGCGGCAAGTTCGGCGCTGTCGAAGCCGGTGGTGTCGATCGACGTGCCCCGGCATTCGCTGTCGTACTGAGGCCATTTCACCCGGCCCCGTTTCGGGGGTCGCTCAGTTGGCCAGTGCCTTGAGCAGGCGGTCGTGAATGCCGCCGAAACCACCGTTGCTCATGCACACGACGTGGTCACCGGGCAGGGCGGCCTCGGCCACCTGGGCCACGAGCTCGTCGATGTTGCGACCGATCCGGGCCCGTGTGCCCATGGAGGCCAGGGCTTCCGCCGCGTCCCAGTCCAGTCCCCCGACATGGCAGAACGCCAGGTCGGCGGCTTCCAGGCTCCACGGCAGCTGGGATTTCATCGTGCCCAGCTTCATCGTGTTGCTGCGCGGTTCGAACACCGCCAGAATGCGCCCGCGCGGGCTGCCCAGTTTGCGCTGGAGCCCGTCGAGCGTGGTGCGAATGGCCGTGGGGTGGTGCGCGAAGTCATCGTAGACCGTGATCTCGCCACCGCTGCGCGCCACCGTGCCACGCACCTCCATGCGCCGGCGCACGTTCTGGAAACTGCCCAGCGCGCGCGCGGCATCGGCCGGTGACACACCCACGTGCTCGGCCGCCGCGATGGCCGCGAGCGCGTTGAGCTGGTTGTGCACGCCGGTGAGCGCCCACTCCACACGGCCAACCGCCATGCCCTGGTGCAGCACGTCGAAGGCATGCGGCTCGCCGTGGGCGGTGAAGTCGCTCACCGCCGCGCCGAAGCTGCGCACCTCGCTCCAGAGCCCCTTGTGCAGCACGCGCTCCAGGCTGTCTTCAAGTCCGTTGACGATCACCCGGCCGCTGCCCGGGACGGTGCGAACCAGGTGGTGGAACTGGCGCTCGATCGCGGCCAGGTCGTCGAAGATGTCGGCGTGGTCGAACTCGAGGTTGTTCAGCACGGCGGTGCGGGGCCGGTAGTGAACGAACTTGCTGCGCTTGTCGAAGAAGGCCGTGTCGTATTCGTCGGCCTCGATGGTGAACACATGGCCCTGGCCCAGGCGTGCCGAAACGCCGAAGTTCATGGGAACCCCGCCGATCAGGAATCCGGGCTGCAGGCCGTTGGCTTCCAGGATCCAGGTCAGCATGCCGGTGGTGGTGGTCTTGCCATGCGTGCCGGCGACGGCCAGCACATGCCGGCCCTGCAGCACGTGCTCGGCCAGCCATTGCGGGCCGCTGGTGAAGGGCGCTCCACTGTCCATGATGGCTTCCATCAGCGGAAACCTGGGGGTGCCGTCGGGCAGCCGTGCCCGGCTGACGACATTGCCGATCACGAACATGTCGGGCTTGAGCGAAAGCTGGTCGGCGTCGAAACCTTCGACCAGATCGATGCCGAGCGCGCGCAACTGGTCGCTCATGGGGGGGTAGACGCCAGCGTCGCAGCCGGTCACGCGGTGGCCGGCTTCGCGGGCCAGGGCGGCGAGCCCTCCCATGAAGGTGCCGCAGATGCCCAGGATATGAATGTGCATCCCGGGATTCTAGGCGCGCGCACCCACCGCTTTCGAGGGTATGGGCGGCGTGCGCCATGCCCATCTCCGTCACGCGGCACAATCCCCTGCATGGACGCCAGCCGAGACGACACCCTCCATGAAATCGCCGCCGTGGCAGCCCGACTCGTGGTCGAGGAAGGCCTGGAGTACGCCGCCGCCAAGCGGCGTGCGGTCAAGCAGCTTGGCCTGCCGGCCCGCACCCCTCTGCCCGACAACGCCTTGCTCGAAGCCGCGGTGCGTGAAGACATCGCCGTGTTCTGTCCCGACACCCAGGCCGCCGAGTTGCAGGCGCTGCGTGAACTGGCGCTGGTGTGGATGGACCGTCTGCAGGCTTTTCGCCCGCACCTGGGCGGTTCGGTCTGGCACGGAACGGCCACACGGCACAGCGATATCTATCTTCAGCTGTTCTGCGAGGACCCCAAGGCGCCGGAGTGGACGCTGCTGGACCACCGCGTCGAATACCACCCCGGTACGGTCAACGGCTGGAAGGGGGAGCCGGTGGAGGCTCTGACGCTGCGCACCCGCAGTGAGGCCCTGGGCCAATGGGTGCTGGTGCACCTGATGGTGCACGACCTGGACGATCAGCGTGGCGCTCTCAAGCCCGACGCGCAGGGGCGAAAGCCGCGGGGGGATGCGGCCGCACTGCGCCGCCTGATGGCCGGGGAGGTGGCGGCATGAGCCTGAAGCGCAGAACCCTGTGGATGGCGGGCGTGGCGGTGGCTGCGGGTGGCGCTGGAGCCCTGGTGGCCACGCGCCGCTTTCAGTTGCAGCCCGTGATGAGCGAGGCCGAGACCGCGTTCTGGGCTGGTTCTTTCGATGGGCCGAACGGTGAGTCCCTGCGCATGGCCGACCTGCGTGGCAAGCCCTTGCTGGTGAACTTCTGGGCCACCTGGTGCCCGCCTTGTGTCGAGGAGCTGCCGCTTCTGAACCAGTTCCATGCCGCGCATGCGGCGCGGGGCTGGCAGGTGGTGGGCCTGGCCGTGGATCAGCCGAGTGCGGTGCGCGGCTTTCTCCAGAAGCTGCCCCTGAACTTTCCGGTCGGTATGGCGGGTTTCGCCGGCACCGAACTCAGCAAGAGCCTGGGCAACCCCACGGGCGCCTTGCCCTACAGCGTGGTGTTCGCCGCCGACGGCACCATCCTGCACCGCAAGATCGGCAAGGTCTCGGAGGCCGATCTGGCGCAATGGGCCGAGCTCGGTTGACCTTTCGTCAATCGGCGCGAACGTGTTTCGAAAAAGGGGTAAATTCCTCCCTTCTACAAAAACAGCCCGGGGTTGATGGCGCTTGACAGCGCTTCAAGACCCTCTCGGGCGCGGGGTTGGACAGCATGTCCGTTCGTGTACACTGCGGCACCCCGGCGGGTTGATGCACCATTATTTCAATGAAATTGAGTGCTTTTAGATCAACTTGACCGATCTTCGTTGGAGAAATCATGGATCTAAGAAAACTGAAGACACTGATCGACCTCGTGTCCGAGTCGAACGTGTCCGAACTGGAAATCACCGAGGCCGAAGGCAAGGTGCGCATCGTCAAGAGTGCCCCGGTCGTGGCCGCAGCCCCCATCACTTACAGCATGGCGCCCGCCCCCGTGGCGCCGACGGTGGTTCCCGCCGTTGAAGCGGCTTCTGCTTCACCCGCAGCTGCCGCAACGCCCGCCGCGCCGGCCGGACACACCGTGAAGTCGCCGATGGTGGGCACGTTCTATCGCGCTTCCAGCCCGGGCGCCAAACCCTTTGTCGAGGTGGGTGACACCATCAAGGAAGGCGAGACGATCTGCATCGTCGAGGCGATGAAGATCCTCAACGAGATCGAGGCCGACAAGTCCGGCACCGTGACCCAGATCCTGGTGGACAACGGCCAGGCGGTGGAATACGGCCAGCCCCTGTACGTGATCGAATAAAGAAGACCCCGAGCCCATGTTCAAGAAAATCCTGATCGCCAACCGGGGAGAGATCGCGCTGCGCATCCAGCGCGCCTGCCGGGAAATGGGCATCAAGGCGGTGATGGTGTATTCCGAGGCGGACCGCGACGCCAAGTACGTGCGCCTGGCCGACGAAGCGGTCTGCATCGGCCCGGCGCAGAGCGCCCAGAGCTATCTCAACATGCCGGCCATCATTTCTGCGGCCGAGGTGACCGATGCCGAGGCCATTCACCCCGGTTACGGCTTCCTGTCCGAGAACGCCGATTTCGCCGAGCGCGTCGAGAAGAGTGGTTTCACCTTCATCGGGCCCACGCCCGACTCGATCCGCATGATGGGCGACAAGGTGTCGGCCAAGCAGGCCATGATCCGCGCCGGCGTGCCCTGTGTGCCAGGTTCGGAGGGTGCTTTGCCCGACGATCCGGTGCTGATCAAGCGCACCGCCAAGGCCGTGGGCTACCCGGTCATCATCAAGGCGGCCGGTGGCGGCGGCGGGCGCGGCATGCGCGTGGTGCACACCGAAGCGGCCCTGCTGCATGCGGTGCAGACCACCAAGGCGGAAGCTGGCGCGGCCTTCGGTAATCCCGAGGTCTACATGGAGAAGTTTCTCCAGAACCCCCGCCACATCGAGATCCAGATCCTGGCCGACCAGCACCGCAACGCGGTGTACCTGGGCGAGCGCGACTGCTCCATGCAGCGCCGCCACCAGAAGGTGATCGAAGAGGCGCCGGCACCCGGCATTCCGCGTCGGCTGATCGAGAAGATCGGCGAGCGCTGTGCCGCGGCCTGCAAGAAGATCGGCTACCGCGGTGCGGGCACGTTCGAGTTCCTGTTCGAGAACGGCGAGTTCTACTTCATCGAGATGAACACCCGTGTGCAGGTCGAGCACCCCGTGACGGAATGGATCTCCGGTGTGGACATCGTGCGCACCCAGATCGCCGTGGCCGCTGGCGAAAAGCTGCCGTTCACCCAGCGCCAGATCGAGCTGCGCGGCCATGCCATCGAGTGCCGCATCAACGCGGAAGACGCCTACAAGTTCACGCCTTCGCCCGGTCGCATCACGACCTGGCATGCGCCGGGTGGCCCGGGTGTCCGGGTGGACTCGCACGCCTATGCGAACTACTTCGTGCCGCCCAACTACGACTCGATGATCGGCAAGATCATCGTGCACGGCGACACGCGCGAGCAGGCCCTGGCCCGCATGCGCACGGCGTTGGCCGAGACCGTGATCGAAGGCATCAGCACCAACATTCCGCTGCACCGCGAGCTGATGGTGGATGCCAACTTCGTGACCGGTGGCACCAACATTCATTACCTGGAAGAGTGGCTGTCTCAACGTGAGCGCTGAAGCCTCCCTGCTGACCCAGCCCCCGGCTGGGTCTCTTTTTGAGCTCGTCCTGCTGGTGCCGGAGGTGGCGGTGGACGACATCGGCGATGCGATGGTGGCGCTCGACGCCCTCAGCGTGTCGGTGGAAGACGCTGACGCGATGACCGACGCCGAAACCGCACTGTTCGGCGAACCCGGCATGCCGCCACCCAAGGAAGGCTGGCAGCGTTCCCGTGTGGTGGCCTTGTTCCCGACCGATGCCGCGGCGCGTGAGGCGGCCCATCTGCTGTCGGCGCAGGATTTCTTCGAGGGTTGCGTGGTTCAGGGCGTGCGTGCCGTGCCGGAACAGGACTGGGTCCGGCTCACGCAATCGCAGTTCGAGCCGGTCGAGATCACGCCCAGCTTCTGGATCGTGCCGACCTGGCATGAGCCCCCTGCGGCCGCGCAGCAGGTCATCCGGCTCGATCCGGGCCTGGCGTTCGGAACGGGCACGCACCCGACCACCCGCATGTGCCTGCGCTGGACGGCGCAACATGGCCCGGTCGGCCCCCGTGTGCTGGACTATGGCTGCGGCTCGGGCATTCTGGCGATCGGCGCAGCGAAGTTCGGTGCGCGCGAGATCGTGGCGGTGGACATCGACTTGGCGGCGGTCGAGTCGACCCGCCTCAATGCCGAAGCCAATCACGCAAACCTGTCTGCGGGCCTGCCCGATCTGGCGCATGGCGAGCACGATCTGGTGCTGGCCAACATCCTGGCCACGCCATTGAAGGTGCTTGCGCCGCTGCTGTGTTCGCACGTGCGCCCGGGCGGCCATCTGGTGCTCGCTGGCATCCTCGCGCGCCAGGCCGAAGAGCTGATCGAGGCCTATGCGCCCTGGGTGGCGTTGCAGGTCAGCGACGAAGAGGATGGCTGGATCCTCATGACCGCCGTCAAGGCCTGAGGCCGCTACCGCGCCCGCGATAATCGGCGCATGAGTTTCACCACCCGTTGCCCCTCGTGCGGAACGATGTTCAGGGTCGTCGCCGACCAGCTGAAGATCTCCGAGGGCTGGGTGCGTTGCGGACACTGCGCCGATGTGTTCGACGCCACGCTCTACCTCCAGCCCTGGATTCCGCCGGGCGAGGAGCCGCAGGTGCCCGAGGAATTCGTGGCCGCCGCGCCGGAGCCTCCGCACGAACCCGAACTGGACGTTGAACTCGAGGAAGAGCCGCAAGAGGAGCTGAGCCATACCTCGTCCGGCTCGGCAGCGGAGCCGGACCTGGATGTGTTTCTCGATGAGCCGATGTGGGAGCCTGAGGAGGTTTCCATGGACGAGCGAGCGGTCGAGACCGTGCCACCGCCAATCAGCGCCGCCCCCACGGCCAGGCCGGATGCCGATGACGCGGAGTCCGACTTCCATGCCGAGCTGGAGCGTTTCGCGGCTGGCCTGGGCCGCCTGAAAGAGGGTGGTGCGAACGCGGCGGTGGTGGAGTCGGCCCCGGATGTGGCCGCATCTGTCATGCCCGATGCGCCCGCGCCGCAGGATGCGCGCGATGCGGATGTGCCGCCCAGCGATCTGGACGCGCCGGATGCCGTGCCCGGATTCGTGCGACAGGCTCAGCGCCAGGCGTTCTGGGCGTCGCGCGGCATGCGTGCCGCATTGAGCCTGCTCGCCCTGGTGCTGGGAGCGCTGCTCGCCGGGCAATGGGCGGTGCGGGAGCGCGACCGGCTGGCCGCATGGCGCCCCGACCTGCAGCCGTTGTTGCAGCAGGCCTGCGACCATCTGGGGTGCACGCTGGCACCGGTGCGCCGCATCGACGCCATCGTCATCGACAGCACATCGCTGGTGCGCCGCCTGGGCAACTTCTATTCGTTCGACCTCGTGCTCAAGAACACGGCGTCCATGGCGCTGGCCGTGCCCGCGCTTGAACTGAGTCTCACCGACACCGGTGGCGACGTGATCTCCCGTCGCGTGTTCCTGCCCGATGAGTGGCCCGATGCACCTGCGCTGTTGCCGGCGCAGGCCTCGGTCACGGTCAACTTCCGGCTGTCGCTGGCCCTCGGGGAAGACACCCCCATGGCCGGTTACCACGCCCTCGTTTTTTACCCTTGATACGGAAACACTCCATGCCCATTCTTGTTTGCGGTTCGCTGGCCTTCGACACCATCATGACCTTCGAGGGCCGTTTCGCCGAGCAGATACTGCCGAGCCAGTTGCACATCCTCAATGTGTCGTTCCTCGTGCCGGGCCTGCGCCGTGAATACGGTGGTTGCGCGGGCAACATCGCCTACGGCCTGCGCCAGCTGGGTGCACAGGCCGTGCCGCTGGCGACGCTGGGCAACGACGGCAGTGAATACCTCGAACGGCTTCGCGCCCTGGGCGTGGACACACTCCATGTGTCGTCGGATGCGGACAGCTACACCGCGCAGGCCATGATCATGACCGACCGCGACAACAACCAGATCACCGCCTTCCACCCGGGCGCGATGTCGATGGCGCATCAGAACCCGGTGCCTCAGCGCGACGACATCGCGGTGGCCATCATTTCGCCCGATGGCCGCGACGCGATGCTCTCGCACGCGCGCCAGCTGCACGATGCCGACGTGCCTTTCGTGTTCGATCCTGGCCAGGGCTTGCCGATGTTCAACGGCGAGGAGCTGCGGCAGTTCATCGAGCTGGCCAGCTGGGTCACGCTCAACGATTACGAAGCCCAGATGCTGAGCGAGCGCACCGGCCTCACGCTCGATGAGATCGCGGCACGCGTGCGCGGGCTCATCGTCACGCTGGGAGCAGAAGGTTGCGATGTCTGGGCGGGCGGTGCAGCGAAGGTCCGTGTGGCCGGTATCGCTGCGACGTCGGTGGTGGACCCGACCGGTTGTGGCGACGCTTTCCGCGCCGCTCTGCTGCATGGCCTGGAGCAGGGCTGGACGCTGCAGCGTTGCGCCGAACTCGGCAACCGCATGGGCGCTGTGAAGATCGCCAGCCGTGGCGGGCAGAACTACACGCTGACGGCCTGACAAGAAAAAAGCCCGACGCTTTCGCGTCGGGCTTGCAGGTCATCTCAACGGGAGCTTCAGGGCTTGCTGGACGTGGGGAACGGCCACGCAGCCTGAGGGTTGAGCTTCGTCTGCGCCGCAGGAGCAGCAGGGGCCGCCGGCTTCTTGGCCGGCTCAGCTTTTTTTGCTGGGGCTGCCTTTTTCGCAGGGGCCTTCTTCGCAGCGGCCTTTTTGGCAGGAGCCTTTTTCGCAGCGGCTTTCTTCGCCGGCGCTTTCTTGGCAGCAGCCTTCTTAGGGGCGGCCTTCTTGGCGACGACCTTCTTCGCCGGCGCTTTCTTGGCAGCGGCCTTCTTCGCCGGTGCCTTCTTGGCGACGACCTTCTTGGCCGCAACCTTCTTCGCCGGTGCTGCCTTCTTCGCAGCAACCTTCTTCGCCGGCGCCTTCTTGGCAGCGACCTTCTTGGCCGGAGCCTTCTTCGCCGGAGCTGCCTTCTTCGCAGCGGGTTTCTTGGCCGGAGCCTTCTTAGCCGGTGCGGCCTTCTTGGCCGGGGCTTTTTTTGCAGTTGCCATTGTTTTCTCCTTGATCAAGTTGCAAAGAGCACTTCAGCCAGCCTTGTCGCCGGTGAAGTGATTCAACCCCCTGGGGCCGTGTGGATGCATCCACGGCTGGCCCCAAGGTTTTGAATCCTGTGACAAAACCCTGCCTCGGACGTCTTCGCGCCGGTGACAGGGTCTTGAATGTTCGGAAATCATGTCGTTGGTCGGTATGGGCAATGCGGCTCCGGCTGCAAGGGCATCAATCCCAGGACAGTGCCCCGCCGGTCTGGTATTCGATCACACGCGTTTCGAAGAAATTGCGTTCCTTCTTGAGGTCGATCATCTCGCTCATCCAGGGGAACGGGTTCTCTTCGTTCGGGAACATGGGCTCCAGGCCGATCTGCGTGGCACGGCGGTTGGCAATGTAGCGCAGATAGCCCTTGAACATCGAGGCGTTCATGCCGAGCACGCCGCGTGGCATGGTGTCTTCGGCGTAGCGGTACTCGAGTTCGACGGCCTTGAGGAACAGCTCCTTGATCTCGGCCTTGAATTCGCTGGTCCACAGCATCGGGTTCTCCATCTTGATCGCGTTGATCAGATCGATGCCGAAGTTGCAGTGCATGGATTCGTCGCGCAGGATGTACTGGTACTGCTCGGCAGCGCCCGTCATCTTGTTCTGGCGGCCCAGCGCCAGGATCTGCGTGAAGCCGACGTAGAAGAAGAGGCCTTCCATCAGGCAGGCGAAGACGATCAGGCTCTTGAGCAGGCGTTGGTCGGTTTCCGGAGTGCCGGTGTGGAAGTTGGGGTCCATGATCGCCTCGATGAAAGGGATCAGGAACTCGTCCTTGGCACGGATCGACTCGACTTCGTTGTAGGCGTTGAAGATCTCGGACTCATCCAGGCCGAGCGACTCCACGATGTACTGGTAGGCGTGCGTGTGGATGGCTTCCTCGAACGCCTGGCGCAGCAGGAACTGGCGGCATTCGGGCGCCGTGATGTGGCGGTAGGTGCCCAGCACGATGTTGTTGGCGGCCAGCGAGTCGGCGGTGACGAAGAAGCCGAGGTTGCGCTTGACGATGCGGCGCTCGTCTTCGGTCAGGCCGTTGGGATCTTTCCAGAGCGCGATGTCGCGGCTCATGTTCACTTCCTGCGGCATCCAGTGGTTGGCGCAGGTGGCCAGGTATTTTTCCCACGCCCACTTGTACTTGAACGGGACGAGCTGGTTGACGTCGGTCTGCCCGTTGATGATGCGCTTGTCGGCCGCGTTGACGCGGCGCGCTGCAGTGGCGACCGGAGCGGCTGCGGTGTTGATCGAAGCGGAGGGGAGAGGAGCGCGCTCACCAGACGATGAGGACAGTGAGGCTTGCAGACCCGACGTGCCGGTGGGCAGTGGGCTGTTCGCTGGCTTCGATGAGGGCGTGATGTGATCGTCCCAGGTCAACATAGATGTTTCCAATGTGCGGATTATGAAAGTGTGCGCATGAAATGCAAAGTGATCAGACGCGATGCGCACATTTTGTGTTGCGGTGTTGCATCGAATTGCATTCGATGGACACCACAACACGTGTGCACATGACGGCTGGAATCACTGGCACGCTTCGCAACCCGGGTCGTCGATGGCGCAGAACTTGATGTCGGTTGCGGACTCGACATCGGTGATGTCCGCGGGCGGAGCCGACACAGACGATGCAGCTACAGCGCTGGTGTTGCCGACGGAGACAGCGTTGAGTTGACCGGTGCGACCAGTGGACTTCTCGATCTGCGTGGCAGAGGTCGTGCGCAGGTAGTAGGTCGTCTTGAGGCCGCGCAGCCATGCGAGCTTGTAGGTGTCGTCGAGCTTCTTGCCCGATGCGCCAGCCATGTAGATGTTCAGGCTCTGTGCCTGGTCGATCCACTTCTGGCGGCGGGCGGCGGCTTCCACCAGCCACAGCGGTTCGACTTCGAATGCGGTCGCGTAGAGCGCCTTCATCTCTTGCGGCACGCGGTCGATCGGGCGCAGCGAACCGTCGAAGTGCTTGAGGTCCATGACCATCACGTCGTCCCACAGGCCCAGGCGCTTGAGGTCCTTCACCAGGTAGCCGTTGATGACGGTGAACTCACCCGACAGGTTGGACTTGACCGAGAGGTTGCCGAAGCAGGGCTCGATGGAGGCGTCCACGCCGATGATGTTGGAGATGGTCGCGGTCGGCGCGATGGCCACGCAGTTGGAGTTGCGCATGCCGTCGGCAGCGATCTTCTTGCGCAGGGCTTCCCAGTCCAGGGTGCTCGAACGGTCCACGTCCACATAGCCGCCGCGTTCGCGCGCCAGCAGGTCCAGCGTGTCGGGCGGCAGGATGCCCTTGTCCCACAGCGAACCACGGTAGCTGGCGTAGCGGCCGCGCTCGCGGGCGAGCTCGGTCGATGCCCAGTAGGCGTAGTAGCAGACGGCTTCCATCGAACGGTCGGCGAACTCCACCGCTTCGTTGGACGCGTAGGGAATGCGCAGTTCGTACAGCGCGTCCTGGAAGCCCATCACGCCCAGGCCCACCGGGCGGTGGCGCATGTTGGAATCGCGCGCCTTCTTCACGGCGTAGTAATTGATGTCGATCACGTTGTCGAGCATGCGCATCGCGGTCTTGATGGTGACCTGCAGCTTCTCGTGATCCAGCACCTTGGTGCCGTCGTTGCCCAGCTTGACGTGGTTGAGCAGGTTGACCGAACCCAGGTTGCACACGGCGGTTTCGGTGTCGCTGGTGTTGAGCGTGATCTCGGTGCACAGGTTGGAGCTGTGGACCACGCCGGCGTGCTGCTGCGGGCTGCGCACGTTGCAGGCGTCCTTGAAGGTGATCCAGGGGTGGCCGGTCTCGAACAGCATCGAGAGCATCTTGCGCCACAGGTCGCTGGCGGGCACCTTGCGGTACGGCTTGATCTCGCCGCGCGCGGCCTTCTCTTCGTAGGCCAGATAGGCCTTCTCGAAGTCGGCACCGAACAGGTCGTGCAGGTCGGGCACGTTGTTGGGCGAGAACAGGCTCCATTCGCCCTTTTCCATCACGCGCTTCATGAACAGGTCGGGAATCCAGTTCGCCGTGTTCATGTCGTGGGTGCGGCGGCGGTCGTCGCCGGTGTTCTTGCGCAGTTCCAGGAACTCCTCGATGTCCAGGTGCCAGGTTTCCAGGTAGGTGCAGACCGCGCCCTTGCGCTTGCCGCCCTGGTTGACGGCCACGGCGGTGTCGTTCACCACCTTGAGGAAGGGCACGACGCCTTGCGATTCGCCGTTGGTGCCCTTGATGTGGGAACCCAGGGCGCGCACGCGCGTCCAGTCGTTGCCCAGGCCGCCCGCGAACTTGGAGAGCAGCGCGTTTTCCTTGATCGACTCGTAGATGCCGTCGAGGTCGTCGGGCACGGTGGTCAGGTAGCAGCTGGAGAGCTGTGAGCGCAGGGTGCCGGCGTTGAACAGGGTCGGCGTGGACGACATGAAGTCGAACGAGGACAGGACCTCATAGAACTCGATGGCGCGGGCTTCGCGGTCGATCTCGCCCAGCGACAGGCCCATGGCCACGCGCATGAAGAAGGACTGGGGCAGCTCGATGCGCGTCTTGCGCACGTGCAGGAAGTAGCGGTCGTACAGGGTCTGCAGGCCGAGGTAGTCGAACTGCAGGTCGCGCTCGGGCTTGAGCGCGGCGCCCAGGCGGGCCAGGTCGAACTGCAGCAGCTTTTCGTCGAGCAGGTCGTTGTCCACGCCCTTCTTGATGAACAGCGGGAAGTTCTCGGCGTAGCGCGCGCCCATCTCGGCGGAGGGCACTTCTTCGCCCATCACTTCCTTGACGATGGTGTGCAGCAGCAGGCGCGCGGTGGCGTAGGTGTAGTCGGGGTCCTTCTCGATCAGCGTGCGCGCGGCCAGGATGGAGGCCTTGTAGACCTCTTCCATCGGCACTCCGTCGTACAGGTTGCGCTTGGTCTCGGCCACGATGGGGTCGGCCTTGACGTCCTTGCCCAGGCCGCTGCAGGCGGCAGCGATCAGGCCTTGCAGGCGTTGCAGGTCGAGCGGCACGCGCTCGCCACCGTCGATCACATGCAGAACGGGTTCGGACGGGTGCGCCACCTCGGCCTGATGAGCGCGTTCCTGCGTGCGACGTTCGCGGTAGAGCACGTAGGCGCGGGCGACTTCGTGGTGGCCGCTGCGCATCAGGCCGAGCTCGACCTGGTCCTGCACATCTTCAATATGGAAGGTGCCGCCACCCGGGCGCGAGCGCATCAGGGCGCGCGCAACGTTCTGGGTCAGTTCGTCCACGGTTTCGCGCACGCTGGCCGATGCGGCACCCTGCGTGCCATGCACCGCGAGGAAGGCCTTCATCATGGCCACAGCGATCTTGCTGGGCTCGAACGGCACGACGGCGCCATTGCGGCGGATGATCTGGTAGTTGGCAAAAACCGAGCTGCTCGCGGCCAGCGGAGCCGCGGCCGGCATACCGGCGGTGGGCTTCAGCGAAGCGGTGGACGGAGTGGTGATGGGAGAAGCGGTCAGCATTGGTTCCTCTTTCATTTGTTGTTGGGTGAACTGCATCGGGGGCGCGTTGTCCGATGGCAGGTTGGTGGCTTGGGTGCCGGTATCAACGCAGGCCGCAGTGAATGGCCCCGGTCGCCTGGAGGTCAGGATTCAAGCGACGGCCATACTGGGCGGGGTAGTGTTCGGGACTCACAAGGTAACACTATATCTGGTGTGCATGTCCCATTCAAGCCACTACGGGTAGTGTTTTCCAGAAAATTCGTGGCAATAGGCACTGCGCATTTTTCGTTAGACAAAAAATGATGGTCGAGTGGGCCACATGCTTGAACACGAGGGCGCAAGGCCAGTGTCGGCGCGCGCTGTAGCGCGATTTGTCGTTGCTGCCCGCGCCGTTGCACGGCTTGCGGGCACGCGCCATTTTCACGCGCCTGGACTCAGTCGCTGGCGGCTCCGCGATCCAGTGTGTCCTGAGGGAAACAGGTGGCAGGCCACCGGAGGTCTGCCTGCAGGCGCGACCAGTCGAAACCAGGGCCCGGGTCCTGTTTGCGTCCCGGTGCAATGTGCTCATGGCCGGCGATGTGGTGCACCGGATAGCGCCGCACCAGTTGGGTGCAGAGTTGCGCAAGCGCGGTGTACTGCGCGGCGTCGAAGCGTTCACCCTCCAGGCCTTCGAGTTCGATGCCGATGGAGTCGTCGTTGCAGTTGTCGCGGCCGCGCCAGAAGGACTGACCGGCGTGCCAGGCGCGGGCATCGGCGTCGACGAACTGCACCACCTCGCCGTCGCGGCGCACGAAGAAGTGTGACGACACCTCCATGCCCCGGATCTGTTCGAAGTACGGGTGGGCGCTCCAGTCGAGCTGGTTGGTGAAGAGCTGTTCCACCTCCGGACCACCGTACACCCCCGGGGGCAGGCTGATGGAGTGGATGACGATCAGGTCGATCCGTGCACCATCGGGGCGCGGGCCGAAGTTGGGCGACTGGCTGTGGCGCGCCGCGCGCAGCCAGCCACCCTGCCAGGGATCGCGTTCGGCGGGATCAGGTGTTGGCGTCGTCATCGTCCGACGGCATGGGGATGCCCAGCCGCTGGATGCGGTACCGCATCTGGCGCAGGTTCAGGCCCAGGCGGGCCGCGGCCGCCGTGCGGTTGAAGTCGCACTCGCGCAGCGCCTTGAGCAGCACCTGCCGCTCCTGCTCGTCCAGGTAGGTCTGCAGATCGGCGGGAATCTCTTCGGGCGGACGGGTCACGGACGCGCCGGAGCCGTCGGCGGGCGAGAGCTGGTCGGGCTGGGTGGGCATTTCCGAGGTGTCGTCGGCCTCGCCGAAGTCCTCCGGTTCGAGCACATCGCCGTTGCTCAGGGCCAGGGCGCGTTGCAGCAGGTTTTCCAGCTCGCGCACATTGCCCGGCAGCTCGCGCGACTGCAGCCAGGCCAGCACGCGCGGCGACAGGGCCGGCACGTTCTGGCCGGATTCGGCGCACAGCCGCGCCAGCAGGGCATTCACCAGCAAAGGCAGGTCGTCGCGGCGCTCGCGCAGTGCGGGCGTGCGCAGCCCGATCACGTTGAGGCGGTAGAACAGGTCCTGGCGGAACTGGCCTCCTTGCACCAGGGCGTTGAGATCGCGGTGCGTGGCGCTGACCAGCCGCACATCGACGGCTTCTTCCTGCACGCCACCGAGTGCGCGCACGCGGCGCTCCTGGATCACGCGCAGCAGCTTGGCCTGCATCGCCAGGGGCAGGTCGCCGATCTCGTCGAGGAACAGGGTGCCGCCACGCGCCGCCTGGAAGTAACCCTCGCGGTCGGTGGTGGCGCCGGTGTAGGCGCCCTTGCGCGCGCCGAAGAACTCGGCCTCGATCAGGTTCTCGGGAATTGCGCCGCAGTTGACCGCGACGAACGGCCCCGCGTGCCGGTGGCTGCAGTCGTGCACGGCGCGGGCGACCAGCTCCTTGCCGGTGCCGGACTCGCCCAGGATGAGCACGGGCGCCATGCTGGACGCCACCTTCTCGATGCGCGTCTTGATCTGCGCGATGCTGGGCGAGCTGCCCACGATGCGGCGCAGCGACTGCGCGCCGCTGGACGGCACATCGGGCTTGCGCGACGCATCACCCGCACCGCTGCCATGGGCAGTAGCGGGCGCGGTCGCATTGCCGGACATGCCGCCTCGCTGCTCGCGCAGGCTTTGCAGCGCGGCCGTGACGGCGCTGCGCAGTTGCTTGAGGTCCACCGGTTTGGTGAGGTAGTCGAACGCGCCGGCCTTGAGCGACTCCACCGCGTTCTCTGCCGATCCGTAGGCGGTGATCACGATGCATTTTTCCGGGCGTTGCGTCTCACCGAGCTCGCGCAGCAAGTCCAGGCCCAGACCATCGGGCAGGCGCATGTCGGAGATCACCACGTCGAAACGTTGCTGTGCGAGCCACTCGCGCGCCTGGGTGACGTCTGCCGCCGCGACCACCGCATGGCCTTCGCGGAGCAGGGTCAGCTCGTACAGCGTGCGCAGATCGGGCTCGTCGTCGACGACCAGCACGGAGGCGGATGAGGGCGTGGGCGGCATCGGGTCGGGTTCAGCGGGCCGCCAGGGGAGCGCCCCCTGTCGTCATGGGGCGGCTGTATGGTTCGGAGCGCGTGGCCACCGAATCGCCGATCGGGTACGACAGGCTCTGCTGCGTCGGTTCGCGCGTGGGGGCCGGGCCGTTGGCTGAAATCAGGACGTAGAACTCGTTGCCTTCGCGCTGGTCCAGCCGGGTGCGGCGGTAGGCGATCTGCGCACCGTAACGTTCGCACAGCTCGCGGCAGATGTAGAGGCCCAGACCGCTGGAGCGGCTCTCTGAAGAGAAGAAGGGCTCGAACAGGTGGCGCATCACGCTGGCCTCCAGGGCCTGGCCATCGCTCCACACGGACAGGCGGATGTGGTCGTTGCCGCTGGGCTGCGTGATCAGCCGGATCGAGGAGGGTTTGCCGCTGGCGTGGCGCAAGGCGTTGTCCAGCAGGTTGACGAGCAGGCGGCGCAGGTGCTCCGGGTCGAATCCCACGTGGGCCGCCGGCGCATGCACGTGCACGCCGAGGATGCGCTCGGCGCGGCTCTGCCGGATCCATTCCTGCGCGATCTGCCGCACGGTCTGGTCCAGGGGCAGGGCGGGGGCGGTGGTGGTGTCCTGGTTGGGCTGCGCGCGCGCCACGTTGAGGATGTCGTCGACGATGCGCGAGAGCCGCTGGGCGTTCTGCTCGATCATGCGGGTCAGCCGCTTCTGCGCGGGCGCCTGCACCTCTTCATCAAGGAGGGCGTTGGCCTGCGTGATGGCCGACAGCGGGTTGCGGATCTCGTGCGCCACGGCGGCGGACATGCGGCCCATCGACGCGAGCTTCTCGGTGCGCACGCGCGCCTCGACCTCGCGCAGGTCTTCGAGGAACAGCACACACAGCCCGGCGCTGCGGCCGCTCTGGGCCGTCAGCCGGGTGCGCGCATGCAGGCGCTGGCTGGGCCGGTCCTCGTTGTCGATGGTGGTTTCCGTTTCCAGCGCCTCGCCGCGCGCGAAGGTCTCCGTCACCAGATGGGCCAGGTGCTGCCAGCTCGAGCGTGCCGACAACAGCAGCTTGGCGGCCTGCGGCGAGATCTGGCCCAGCAGCATGGCCTGCGCCGCCGGGTTGGCGCTGCGCACCACACCGTGCGGGTCCACCACCAGCACGCCCACCGTGAGGCTTTCGATCACCAGTTCGTTCACCTGGGCCTGCGCGCGCGCGGCGGCCTGGCTGCTGGCGGCCAGCGCCTCTTCGCGCGCCAGCCGGATCGCCAGCTGGTTGGCCAGCACGGCCACCAGAAAGAAGCCCGTGCCGGTCAACCCGGCCTGCAGGAAGCGGGCGGTGGAGAGGTCACTCGTCCAGAGGGCGCTCACACCCGCTTCACCGAGCAGGTACAGCGTGACACCTGCGGCCGTGGCGAGGGCCAGCGTCAGTGAGCCCAGGATGGACGCCAGCAGCACCGGCAGGGCAAACAGCGCGGTGTAGTTGATGTTGCTGACCTGGAACGTCTGCAACAGTGCGAACACCAGCACATCGACCCCGATCGTCAGCATCCACTGGATGTGCACCGGGTGTCTTTGTTCCGTCGGCCGCCAGAAATACAGCATCACCAGCGCAGCGCACAGGTGCGCGGAGCACACCACCACCAGCCACTCGGGCCCGGCGGACTGGGTGACCAGCATGAACACCTGCAGTGCGAGCAGCACCGCCGCGATGAACACGCGGGCGCGCATGAACGCATTCCACAAACGGGCGAAAGCGCGCATGCGCTGTTCGCGGCTCTGCGTGTGGTTGCCCTCGAAAGCGGAATACCAGGACGGAGAGAACTGAGAGCTGACGTCCCGGGCCATGTCAGACGTCCTGCGCGATGGGGGTCATGCCGCGTCGCCTTCGCGCAGCCGGCGGTGTTCCGCGCTGCAATAGGCGCCCTGCCGGCCTTGCACTGCCTCGTTCTCGGGCAGGTGCGTGCCGCAGTGCGGGCAGGCCACCATGACGGTGGGCAGCTGGGGGCGCCCTGACGGTGGCGGTGCGCGGCGGGCGGCCTCGGCGCGGTCGCTCACGCGGTTGTTGCGCCAGATATAGAAGGCCACCATCACCACAGCCAGGACGAGCAGGTATTTCATGGTCGATGCCTCAGCCCCGGTGCAACAGCACTTCCAGCACGAACCGCGAGCCGGCGTAGCCCAGCAGCAGGAAGCCGGCAGCCACGTAGAGCGTGCGCACCGCGACACGGCCGCGCCAGCCCAGGCGCCATCGGCCCCACAGCAGCACGCCCATGGTGACCCAGGACAGCAGCGAGAACGTGGTCTTGTGGTCCCAGACCCAACGGTGGTTCAGGGTTTCAGAGAAGTACCAGCCTGCCAGCAGCGTGGCGCTGAGCAGCGCGAAACCGGCGGCGACGAAACGGAACGTGAGGCGCTCGAGCGTGAGCAGCGGCATGGAGGCTTCGCTGGCGTTGCCCAGCCGCATGGCCTTTTCTGCGCGTTGCATCAGCCAGGCGTGCACCACGGCGGCCGCGATCAGGCCATACGACGCGATACCCAGCGCCCAGTGCAGCGGCATCAGCGCGGAATGCAGGGCGGGGTAGGGCGTGCCCGGGAACACCAGCGCCAGCAGCACGACGGCCATGCCGAGGACGGCGAGTGTCCAGCGCGCGCGCATCTGCGGGTACAGCCGGCTTTCGATCAGGTAGACGGTGAGCACCAGCCAGCCCGTGACGGACAGCGCCGGTGCGAAACCGAAGCGCGCGGGCTGCTCGAACAGCCCCAGCACCAGCACCAGAAGATGCAGCGCCCAGGCCAGGCCGAGCAGGCCGCGGCTCTGGGGCGCCGACATGCGCGGGTGGGCCCAGGCCAGCAGCGCGTAGGCCAGCGCCGCGCCACCGGAAAACACGGTGACGGCCAGGTTGGACGCGAGTGCGGGCAGCAGGCTCATCACCGGGGCAGCGCGCCAAGCGTGAAAAGGAAGGGCGCAGCTAAAATCATCCGCACAGTTTAACGGCCTTGTCCGGACCGATCACACCGGTCCGCCGACCCGGATGGCCGCCCGACGGCCCGTCCGGCGCGGGTTTCCGTCCTTTTCCTCCCTACCCGAGCGCAGCATGGCATCAGCCCTTTCAGACCGTCTATCACGCATCGTCAAGGAAATGCGCGGCCAGGCCCGCATCACCGAGAGCAATGTCACCGACATGCTGCGCGAGGTGCGCATGGCCCTGCTGGAGGCCGACGTTGCCCTGCCGGTGGTGCGCGATTTCATTGCCCGCGTGAAGGACAAGGCGCTGGGCCAGGAAGTGGTGGGCTCGCTCACCCCCGGGCAGGCGCTGGTCGCCATCGTGAACCGCGAGCTCGCCGCGACCATGGGCGAAGGCGTGGCCGACATCAACCTCGCGGCGCAACCGCCGGCGGTGATCCTGATGGCCGGCCTGCAGGGCGCGGGCAAGACCACCACCACCGCCAAGCTGGCCAAGCACCTGATCGAGAAGCGCAAGAAGAAGGTGCTCACCGTCTCGGGCGACGTCTACCGTCCCGCCGCCATCGAACAGCTCAAGACCGTGACCGCCCAGGCCGGCGCCGAGTGGTTTCCCAGCACGCCGGACCAGAAGCCGGTCGACATCGCGCGCGCCGCGATCGACTACGCGCGCAAGCACTATTTCGACGTGCTGCTGGTCGACACCGCCGGCCGCCTGGCGATCGACGAGGCGCTGATGCGCGAGATCCAGGACCTGCACGCCGTGCTCAAGCCGGTGGAGACGCTGTTCGTGGTGGACGCGATGCAGGGCCAGGACGCGATCAACACCGCCAAGGCGTTCAAGGACGCGCTGCCGCTCACCGGCATCGTGCTCACCAAGCTCGACGGCGATTCGCGCGGTGGTGCGGCGCTGTCGGTGCGACAGATCACTGGCGCGCCGATCAAGTTCGCGGGCGTGTCCGAGAAGATCGACGGCCTGGAGGTGTTCGACGCCGACCGCCACGCGCAGCGCGTGCTCGGCATGGGCGACATCCTGGCGCTGGTGGAACAGGTCACCGCCGGCGTGGACATGGCCGCGGCGCAGAAGCTCGCGGCCAAGGTCAAGAGCGGCGAGGGCTTCGACCTCAACGACTTCCTGGACCAGCTGCGCCAGATGAAGCAGATGGGCGGCCTCTCCAGCCTGATGGACAAGCTGCCGGCGGCCATGGCCGCCAAGGCCGGCGAGGTCGACATGAACCGCGCCGAGAAGGACATCAAGCGCAAGGAAGGCATCATCTGCAGCATGACGCTCAAGGAGCGCCGCAAGCCCGAGATCATCAAGGCCACGCGCAAGCGCCGCATCGCCGCCGGCGCGGGCGTGCAGGTGCAGGACGTCAACCGCCTGCTCAAGGAGTTCGAGCAGATGCAGGGCATGATGAAGAAGATGAAGGGCGGCGGCATGATGAAGATGATGAAACGCATGGGCGGCATGAAGGGCATGCCCAAGCTGCCGGGCATGGGTTGAAGCAGACCATGGCTGCCGACCCGCACACCATCGCCGATCTCGCATCGCTGCAGGCCCTGTTCGGCGCGGTGGGGGAAGCCTCGCTGCGCAAGGAAACCTCACGCCTGCACCCGGTCTACCAGCGCTGGATCGAGGCGTCGCCGTTTGCGGTGCTCGCCACGGTGGGCCCCGACGGGCTGGACGCCTCGCCGCGTGGCGACCCGCCCGGGCTCGTGACGATCCAGGACGAGCAGACCCTGCTGCTGCCCGAGCGCGCAGGCAACAACCGCATCGACAGCCTGAAGAACATCCTGCTTGACCCACGCGTGGCCCTGCTGTTCTTCGTGCCGGGCGTGGGAGAAACGGTGCGCGTGAACGGCCGTGCGCGCATCTCGGTCGAACCCGGGCTGCTGCAGCGCCTTGCCATGGACGGCAAGCCGCCGCGCTGCGTGATCGTCATCACCGTGGAAACGGTGTTCTTCCAGTGCGCCCGCGCCATGAAGCGCTCGCGCTTGTGGGAAGCGGGCGAGGCGGCAGCCGTGCCCACCGCTGGCGAGATGCTGGCGGCGCTGACGGACGACGCCATCGATGGCGCGGCCTACGACCGCGCCCTGCCCGAGCGCCAGCGCAACACGCTCTACTGAGTTACTGAGCGAACCCCGTCAGCCCAGGGTGCGGGCGAGTGCCTGCGCCGCCGCCTCCAGCCGCGGCAGCTGCAGCCGGGCCTGCGCCAATGACATGCGCGCGGCCGGCGCCTGCAGGGCCAGGGCGCAGCGCACGGTGCGCTGGCCCGGCGCGAACACCGGCACCGCCACGCACACCAAGCCTTCGACGAATTCCTCCGCGTCCACCGCGTGGCCATCGCGGCGGATCGCGTCCAGCTGGGCATCCAGTGCTTCGCGCTGTGTCAGCGTGCTGGCTGTGTAGCGCGTGAGCGTGAGGCCATCGAGCACGGCGCGCCGCTGGCGCGCGCCCATCCAGGCCAGGAACAGCTTGCCGCTGGCCGAACAATGCGCCGGCACGCGTGTGCCAGGCCGCAGTTCCAGCCGCAGCGGAAAGGCCGACTCCACGCGGTCGAGGTACACCACCTCCGCACCCGACAGCGCCGTCAGGTTGCAGCTCTCGCCCACCTCGGTCACGAGCTGCCGCAGCACGGCATGGCGCACGCCCTGTTGCGTGCTGTTGCTCAGCGCCGCTTCGGCCAGGCGCAGAAGGCGCGAGGCCATGGCATAGCGCCGGCCATCGGGCTCGCGCACCAGCCAGCCGCCGTGCTCCAGTTGTGAGAGCATGCGGTGCACGGTCGGCTTGGGCCAGCCGGTCAGTGTCACCAGCTCGGGCAAGGCCAGGGGCTGGTCGTTGCGGGTGATCAGTTCCAGCAGTTCCATGAGCCGCAGGCCCGGGCTGCTGTCCGTTTCGGTGTTCATGTCTCGAAAAATGAGATGAATCAGTAAATTATTTCGAGACGGATTCTAGAGACCCCTACATTGCGGGCACAACTTCGAGGAGATGGGCGGTGACGACACCGAGTTTTCACAACGCCGTGGTGACCGGTGCCTGCGGTGGCCTGGGCCAGGCGCTGGCGCGTGAACTCATCGCCGGTGGCGCGCGTGTGGCGCTGGTCGGACTGCAGCGCCCGGCGCTGGCGTCGCTCGCTGCGCTGGCGCCCGAGCGCTGCGCCATCTACCAGCCCGACGTGTCGGACCCGGTCGCGATGCAGGCGATGGCGGCGGACTGGATGGGCCGCTCCGGCGCGCCGGACCTCGTGGTCGCCAACGCGGGTGTGGCCGGTGGTTTCGACACCGCGCAGGCGAGCGACCTCGCCGTGATGCGCCGCATGCTGGAGATCAACCTGCTCGGCGTGGCCACCACCTTCCAGCCTTTTCTGGAGCCGATGCGCGCCGGCGGCCGGCGCGGCGCGCTGGTGGGGGTGGCCAGCGTGGCGGGCTGGCGTGGCATGCCGGGCAATGGCGCGTACTGCGCGAGCAAGGCGGGCCTGATCGCTTACCTGCAAAGCCTGCGCGCCGAACTGCGCCCCACGGCACTGACGGTGCACACCGTCAGCCCGGGGTACCTGCGCACCGCGCTCACCGCGGGCAACCGCTTCGCCATGCCCGGCCTGCTCGAACCCGACGAGGCCGCGCGCCGGTTGCTTGCGGGCGTGGCCGGTGGCACCGAGCACATCGTGCTGCCCAGGCGCATCGGCTGGCTGTCCCGCGCACTCAGCCTGTTGCCGGCACGAATGCACGACCGCATCCTGCTGGGCCAGCCACGCAAACCCCGCGCTGGCGAACCCGGCGCCACCGACATCCCTGGCCTGAAGAAATGACCACACCAACCGAACAACAGATTGCCCTCATCGGCGCCGGCCCTTCGGGTCTCGCGGGTGCGCGCTGCCTGCAGAAGCACGGCATTCCCTTCCAGGGCTTCGAGGCGCACACCGACGTGGGCGGTCTGTGGAACATCCACAACCCGCGCTCGACGGTGTACCAGTCCGCGCACCTGATCTCGAGCAAGCGCATGACGGAGTTCAGCGAATTCCCCATGCCGGAGTGGGTGGCCGACTACCCGAGCCACCGCGAGCTGCTCGACTACTTCAGCGCGTTCGCCGACCATTTCAGGTTGCGCGAACACTACCGCTTCGGCACCCGCGTGCTGAAGGCGGTGCCGGTGAGCGACGCGCCCGGCACGCTGTGGCGCGTGACGAGTGAGGACGCCGATGGCCACCGCCACACCGCCGACTACAAGGGCGTGGTGGTGGCCAACGGCACGCTGGCCGAGCCCAACATGCCGGCGTTCGAAGGCGAGTTCGCCGGCGAGCTGCTGCACACGTCGGCCTACAAGCACGCCGACCAGTTCCGCGGCAAGCGCGTGCTCATCGTGGGCGCGGGCAACTCCGGCTGCGACATCGCGGTCGACGCGGTGCACCAGGCGCGCAGCGTGGACATCTCGGTGCGCCGCGGCTACTACTTCGTGCCCAAGTACGTGTTCGGCAAACCGGCCGATTCGGTGGGCGGCAAGATCACGCTGCCGCCCTGGCTCAAGCAGCGCATCGACAGCACCATCCTGAAGTGGTTCACCGGCGACCCGGTGCGCTTCGGCTTCCCGCAGCCCACCTACAAGATGTACGAGTCGCACCCGGTGGTGAACTCGCTCATCCTGTACCACATCGGCCACGGCGACGTGGGCGTGCGCGCCGACATCGCGCGCTTCGACGGCCACACCGTGCACTTCAAGGACGGCAGCCACCGCGACTACGACCTCGTGCTGGCGGCCACCGGCTACAAGCTGCACTACCCGTTTCTCGACCACGCGCTGCTCAACTGGCAGGGCATGGCGCCGCGCCTCTACCTGAACATCTTCGCGCCGCGCTTCGACCGCCTCGCCGTGCTCGGCATGGTCGAGGCCAGCGGGCTGGGCTGGCAGGGGCGCTACGAGCAGGCCGAGCTGGTGGCGCGCTACTTCAAGGGGCTGGACGAAGGCAAGGCCAGCGCCACCGCGTTGCAGGCCGCGAAGGCCGGCCCGCCGCCTGACCTGTCGGGCGGCTACAAGTACCTGCAGCTCGAGCGCATGGCCTACTACGTGAACAAGGACGTGTACCGCGACGCGGTGCGCAAGGCGGCCGAGGCGCTGGCCTGAGCCCCGCCTGACACCACAACAACCAGGAGACATCGCATGCTGCCCGTGGACGAAATCCGGCTGAACTTCAACCCCGCCTCGCTCGCGGTGCTCAACGCGGTGCTGGCCTTCCTGATGTTCGGCATCGCGCTGGACACGAAGCTGGAGGACTTCCGCCGTGTCATGCGCATGCCGCTCGCGTTCACCGTGGGCATCGTCGCGCAGTTCATCGCGCTGCCCGCCATCACCTACGTGCTCACGCTGGTGCTACAGCCTGGCCCGAGCATCGCGCTGGGCATGATCCTGGTGGCCTGCTGCCCGCCCGGCAACGTGAGCAACATCCTCACGCACCGCGCCAATGGCAACGTGGCGCTCAGCGTCTCGATGACGGCGGTCTCCAACGCCATCGCCATCGTCGCCATGCCGCTGAACTTCGCGTTCTGGGGCGGCATCCATCCCACGGCCGCGCCGCTGCTCAAGACCATCGCGCTGGACCCGCTGGAAATGCTGGTCCACATCCTGCTGATCATCGGTGTGCCCTTTGTGCTGGGCATCTGGTGCGCCCACCGCTTTCCGAACTGGACGACACGCTTCAAGAAGCCGGTGCGCATCCTGAGTTTTGTCGCGTTGATCGCCTTCATTGTGGGCGCGATCGCAGGCAACTGGCGCTACTTCCTCGACTACGTAGGCCTGGTGCTGCTGGCCGTGGTGATCCACGACGCACTGGCCTTCGGTACCGGCTACGCCATTGCGCGCGTGGCCGGCCTGCCGGACTACGACCGCCGGGCCCTGTCCATCGAGGTCGGCATCCGCAACGCGGGGCTGGGCCTGGTCATCATCTTCAGCTTCTTCGGTGGCCTGGGCGGCATGGCGGTGGTGGCCGGCGTGTGGGGCTTCTGGGACATCATCGCCGGCCTGTTGCTGGCGGGCTGGTGGTCGAAACGGCCGCTGCAAGGCGGCGTGCCGGGCGCGGAAAGGTGATGAGCACAGCGGCAAAAAAAGCGCCGGCCGCCCGGCGCGTGCTGGTCACGGGCGCCGACGGGTTTCTCGGGCGCGGTGTGGTCGAAGCGCTGTCGCGGCAGGAGAACATCGAACACCTGGTCGCGGTGGACGTGCGCGAGGTGCCGCCCGCACAGCGCCTGCCCCGCGTGGCCTATGTGACGGAGGACGTGCGCGACCGCGCGCTGGCCGACACGGTGGACGCGCATGGCATCGACACCGTGGTTCATCTGGCGTCCATCGTCACGCCCGGCAAGGGCTCGAGCCGCGCGTTCGAGCATTCGGTGGACGTGGGGGGCACGCGCAACGTCATCGACGCCTGCCTGCGGCACGGTGTCGCACACCTCGTGGTCTCCAGCAGTGGCGCTGCCTACGGCTACCACGCCGACAACCCGGCCTGGCTGACCGAAGAACACGCGCTGCGCGGCAACGAGGTGTTCGCCTACGCGCACCACAAGCGGCTGGTGGAAGAGATGCTGGCCGACACGCGGGCGAAGCATCCTGCGCTGCACCAGACCGTGCTGCGCATCGGCACCATCCTGGGCGACCGGGTGGACAACCAGATCACCGCGCTGTTCGAGAAGCCGCGCCCGATCGCGATCGCGGGCAGCGACAGCCCCTTCGTGTTCGTGTGGGACGAGGACGTGACCGGCGCCATCCTGCACGCGCTGAGCGGGCAGGCCGTGCCCGGTTGCTACAACCTCGCGGGCGACGGCGCCCTCACCATCCACCAGATCGCCGCGCGGCTGGGCAAGCGTGCGCGTGTGCTGCCCGCGGGCCTGCTGCGCCTGGCGCTGCGCGTGGGCACGGCGCTGGGCGTGAGCCGCTACGGCCCGGAGCAGCTCGACTTCCTGCGCTACCGCCCGGTGCTGCTCAACACCGCGCTGAAGGAGCGCTTCGGCTACACGCCCCACAAGACCAGTGCGCAGGCTTTCGACGCCTTCGTGGCCGCACGCGACGCCCAGGGCCGGCCGGTGAAGGTCTCGCGGTGAGCGCGGTGCCGCTGTCACGCGGCGACCTGCTGCGTGCACTCGCGGTGGTCGTGATCTGGGGCCTGAATTTCGTGGTGATGAAAGTCGGCCTGCAGGGCGTGGGCCCGATGCTGCTGGGCGCGCTGCGATTCGCCGCCGCCGCACTGCCATTCCTGCTGTTCGTGAAGTTCCCCAACCTGCCGCTGCGCTACGTGGTGGCGTACGGCCTGGCGCAGGGCCTGGGCCAGTTCGGCTTCCTGTTCCTGGGCCTGCACCTGGGCATGACCGCCGGCATGGCCTCGGTGGTGATGCAGACGCAGGCGTTCTTCACGCTGCTGCTGGCGGTGCCGGTGCTCGGCGAGCGCGCGCGCTTCTCGCAGGGTCTGGGCCTGGCGGTGGCGCTGGGCGGGCTGGTGATGATCGCAACGGCGCACGGCGAAGGCCCCGGCCAGATGACCCTCGCCGGTTTCGTGCTGACCCTGGGCGCGGCCTTCATGTGGGCGATCTCGAATCTGGTGGCCCGCCTGGCCAGCCGCCTGGGCGACTACGACCCGTTCCCCTTCATCGTGTGGAGCAGCGCGTTCCCCGTGCTGCCGTTCGTGGCGCTGGCGCTGTGGATGGATGGGCCACAGACCGTGGTGACCCAACTCGCCGGCATGCGCTGGCCCGCGGTGCTGGCGGTGCTGTTCCTGGCCTGGCTGGCAACCCTGCTGGCCTACAGCCTGTGGACGCAGTTGCTCAAACGCCATCCCGCCGGCCGCGTCACACCGTTCTCGTTGCTGGTGCCGGTGGTGGGCTTGTGGGCGGCGTGGATGTTCTTCGACGAGCTGCCGCTGTTACAGCAGTGGCTGGGCACGGGGCTGGTGCTGCTCGGGCTGGTGGTGAACCAGCTGGGTGGGCTTTTCAAGGCACACAAGGGGTAGACCTCGCGTCGGCCCGTGGCAGTGCGCACAGAAGCTGGCGTGCCAGAAGCGATGGAGGGGCCGGACCACCCGACCTCGCCCAAAACGTTTGAGCGAAGTCGGCGGTCGAGAAAGACTCAGGCAGCCTGCGGCAGAGAGAACCGGCTGGCATGGCGCCACGCACGGCGCAGCACCGCGGGCGACCACGACTCCTCGGGAATCAGCAGCACGCCACGCGAACGCATCCAGGCGCCCAGGTCTACGTGGCTGGTGCCCACCGTCAGCGGCACCGCCAGCAGCAGCGGCAGGGCCACCGGGGCCAGCCAGATCAGCGCGTTCGCGTTGATCATCGACACGCCCAGACCCAGCAGACCGATCACGATCGTCATCGGTGCCAGGCGGGTCACGGCGTCGCCCCAGGCCACGCCATTCGCTTCCCGGGGAGGCGACTTCCATTCCAGCTTCAGGCCGGTGATCGCCACCAGCACGAACAGCGAGTGCGCCAGCATGCGGATGGGCGCCTGCGTCAGCGCCAGCAGCGTTTCCACCACCGAGCTGCCGAGCAGACCCAGCGTGCCGCCGAACGACTTCTGTTCACGCTTCATGAACACCGCCAGCAGACCCAGCACGCGCGGCATGAACAGCATCGTCAGCGTCCACATCCACAGCGCGCGCAGTTCCTCCGGCACGGCGGTCCAGCTCGGGATCGCGCTGGAGTCGGCCGCCCACAGGGCCGTGCCGATCGACAGGAAGGCCAGCCACAGCGGGGCCGACAGGTACGACATCGCGCCGATGGCGAACATCGTGCGGTGCACGCGGTGGATGCCGGGCTCGGCCATCAGGCGCGAGTTCTGCAGGTTGCCCTGGCACCAGCGGCGGTCGCGCTGCAGCTCGCTCAGCAGGTCGGGCGGTTGCTGCTCGTAGCTGCCGGTGAGGTCGGAGACCAGCCACACGTGGTAGCCGGCGCGGCGCATCAGCGCGGCTTCAACGAAGTCGTGCGACATGATGCCGCCGGACATGCCGCCCGTGCCCTTGATCGGCGCCAGCGCGCAGTGCTTCATGAAGGGCTCGACGCGGATGATCGCGTTGTGGCCCCAGTAGTGGGATTCGCCGAGCTGCCAGAACTGCATGCCCAGCGTGAACAGGCGCCCGGTCACGCGCGAGCCGAACTGCTGTGCGCGCGCATGCAGGGTGGCGTGGCCGATGGCCTGGGTGGCGGTCTGGATGATGCCGGCCTTGGGGTTGGCTTCCATCAGCTTGACCATCGAGACCAGGCAGCTGCCGCTCATGACGCTGTCGGCATCGAGCACGACCATGTAGCGGTAGTCCTTGCCCCAGCGGCGGCAGAAGTCGGCCACGTTGCCGGCCTTGCGGTGCGTGCGGCGGGTGCGCAGGCGGTAGTACACCTCGATCGGGGGCAGGTCCGGCTGGCCGGCCAGCGCGGCGCGCAGGTCTTCCCAGGCGGCGCGTTCGGCCTTGGCGATCTCGGGGTTGTAGCTGTCGGACAGCACGAACACGTCGAACTGGCCGGCGTGGCCGGTGGCGGCGAGCGATTCGCAGGTGGCGCGCAGGCCGGCGAACACGGTGGCCACGTCCTCGTTGCAGATCGGCATGATGATCGCCGTGCGCGCTTCGGGGTTCATGGCGTGGTCGCGCACGTCGGCGGCGCGCAGCGTGTGCTTGTCACCGAACAGCGAGACCCAGAAGCCCATGAGCGCCGTCACGAAACCGGTGACCACCCAGGCCGAGAGCAGGCCGAACAGGCCCAGCTGGCCGTACTGCAGCCAGACGTTGTGGTGCTCGGGCTGCGCGTCGGCGAACAGCGTGGTCGCGAAACCGGTGCTGAGCACGGTGAGCAGCGCGAAGATCAGGCGGCGGCGGTTCGCCGCGCTCTGCCAGGCCATCGGTGCCTCGGCCACATCGCCCGACACCGGGGCCGGCGTGCGCGGGGGCAGCACGCGGCTGGCCGTGCTGAGCAGCGCGGTGCAGATGCTGTTCCAGAAACCACGCCAGGGGCGCGGAACCATGGAGCCGCGGTTGATCGGGGGCGCCGTCACCGCGTTGGGGTGGCGCTCTTCGCGCAGCAATGCTCGGGGAGCCTGGGGCGCGGCGTTCACTCGGGTAACAGCAGATGTGTCCATGTTTCACTCACGGTGTCGTTGTGGTGTTGCAGATAAGCGCGCAGCTCGACAGGCTGCGTCGCGTCCACGCGTTCGACGCGCACGGTCACGCGCCAGGTGCGCGTGGCAGGGTTGGGGTAGGCCAGCGTTTCGAGCACGCGACCATTGGTGTTGGCCGTGACGACAGCCTTGATCGGCGCATCGGCGGGCAGGGCGTCCAGCGCGGGGCCGGCGAAATCGATCACGTACTGCGGCTGGCGGGCCTGTTCGGCCGGCGAGAGGCGGGTGAAGCCATAGCCCTTGCGGGTCTGGGTGACCCAGCTCGACGGCGGGCGCTGCTGCACGTCACCTTGCCAGGCCAGCTCGTAGCTCAGCTCCAGCGGCTGGCCAGCGGCGGGCGACCGGGCGGGCACCCAGTAGGCAACGATGTTGTCGTGCGTCTCGTCGGGGGTGGACAGCTGCACCAGCTCGACGCGGCCCGGGCCCCAGTCGCCCACCGGCTTCACCCAGGCGCTCGGGCGGCGCTCGTAGCGCGCTTCCACGTCTTCGTAGTTGGCGAAGCTGCGGTCGCGCTGCATCAGGCCGAAACCGCGCGGGTTCTGCATGGTGAAAGAACTCACCTCGATGCCCTTGGGGCGCTGCAGCGGACGCCAGAGCCATTCGCCCTCGCCGCTGACCATCATCAGGCCGTCGGAATCGTGCACCTCGGGGCGGAAGTCGCCTGGCATGGGCTGGTTCTCGCCGGAGAGGAACATGCTGGTGAGCGGGGCGATGCCCAGGGTGTTCACCGGGCCGGCGCCAGCGCGCAGGAAAACGCGGGCGTTCACCGTGGTGGTGGTCTGCTGGCCGGGGCGGATCACGAAGCGGTAGGCGCCGGTGGCGCGCGGCGATTCGAGCAGCGCGAACACGGTGACCTCGGTCGCGCCCGCGGCGGGGCGTTGCAGCCAGAACTCGGAGAAGCGCGGGAATTCCTCGCCGCTGCCGCCCACGGTGTCGATGGCCAGGCCACGTGCCGACAGGCCGTACTGCTGGCCTGCCCCGAGCGCGCGGAAGTAGCTCGCGCCCTGGAACACCACGAGCTCGTCCTTGTAGGCCTGGCCGTTGAGCGGGTAGTGCAGGCGGAAGCCGGCGTGGCCCAGGTCGCCCCACTTGCTGGCATCGAAGGTGTTCTTGCCGTAGTCGAAATCGGCGCCGCGGTAGGGCAGGTGGTTCACCGTGCCGTCGGCCATCAGTTCATGGATGCGCACCGGCTCGGTCTGGTAGAGGCCCAGGTGGAAGAACTGGGCCTCGAAAGGCAGGTTCTGCGCGCGCCAGACGGATTGGTCCGTCTTGAAGCGGATGTCGCGCAGCTGGTCGTAGGTGATGGTCGCGAGCTCGGCGGGCAGCTTGTCGCTGTTCGCCTGATAGGGCTGCTGGGCACGGGTCTGCGCGAGCTGGGTGAGCTGGTCCCAGTCAAAGCGTTGTGCGTGGGCCGACGCCCCGCAGAACGAGGCCAGCAGCGCGCCGAGCACGGTCCAGCGGCGCAGGCGCTGAAGGGTGGGAAACGGTCGAATCGTGTGAGGCATGGGGATATAAGGGCAAACCCTGTGCCAACACGAAAAAACCCATGCAGATCAACACCTTGAGAGGTATCGAGATGTGTACACGGCGAAAAACCCGCCGTGGGGGCACCGAAACCCCTGTTTTTGTCGCCAGATGGCGACAGCCTGAATCAAGGTTCAGGAAAAATGCAGCAAAAACAACGAATTGCCGCTGTCACTCTTCGGCGACAGCGTCGCCGGAACCCCCGGGGGAATCGCTTTTGAACAGCCCGGGCGTGAGGGCGTGTTTCTGCAGCAGCCGGTAGAACTCCGTGCGGTTGCGCTGGGCCAGGCGGGCCGCGTCGGCCACGTTGCCGTCGGTCATCTTGAGCAGGTCGACCAGGTACTCGCGCTCGAAGCGCTGCTTGGCGTCGGCAAAGCTGAGCACCTCCACCGAGGGCGTGCGCAGCGCGCGCTGCACCAGCGCCAGCGAGACCAGCGGCGTGGTCGACAGGGCGCAGACCTGTTCGACCACGTTGTAGAGCTGGCGCACGTTGCCCGGCCAGGCGGCCATGGTGAGCGCCTTGAGCGCCTCGGGCGCAAAACCCGAACTGCGCTTGCCGTACTTGGCCGCCAGTTTGGCGAGGAAGTGGTTGGCCAGCAGGGCGATGTCCTCGCGGCGCTCGGCCAGGGTGGGCAGCGTGAGCGTGACCACGTTGAGGCGGTAGTACAGGTCCTCGCGGAACTGGGCCGCGGCCATGGCGTCTTCCAGGTCGCGGTGGGTGGCCGAAATGATGCGCACGTCCACCGGCAGCGACTGGCTCGAGCCCAGCGGGCGCACGGCGCGTTCCTGCAGCACGCGCAGCAATTTGACCTGCAGGGCCGGTGGCATGTCACCGATCTCGTCGAGCAGCAGCGTGCCGCCGTCGGCCGCCTGGAACAGGCCCTTGTGGTTGGCCACGGCGTCGGTGAAGGCGCCCTTCATGTGGCCGAACAGCTCGGATTCGAGCAATGCCTCAGGAATGGCGCCGCAGTTCACCGCGATGAAGGGCCGGTTCGCGCGCGCGCTCGCCTTGTGGATCGCGCGCGCCAGCAGTTCCTTGCCGGTGCCGGAGTCGCCGCGCAGCAGCACGCTGGCATCGGATTGCGCCACCATGCGCGCCTCTGCCAGCAGGTCGGCCATGCGGTTGGAGCGGCTCACGATCTCGTTGCGCCAGGCCTCATCGATGTGTGCGCTCTGGTGCGCCGGGGCCCCCAAGGCCAGCGCCTGCGCGATCTTCTCGAGCAGCTCCTTGGCGTCGTAGGGCTTGGTGAGGTAGGTGAACACGCCGCGCGCGGTGGCTTCCACCGCGTCGGGGATGGTGCCGTGCGCGGTGAGCAGGATCACCGGCAGCGAGGGATGGCGCGCGCGGATCTCGTCGAACAGCGCGAGGCCGTCGCGCCCGGGGAGGCGCACGTCGGAGAGCACCAGCTGCGGCCGCTCGATGTCGAGCTGGCTGAGGGCGGCCTCGGCGGAGCCGACCGAGGTGACCTGGTAACCGGCCGCGCCCAGCCGCATGGCCAGCAGGCGCAGCATGTCGGCGTCGTCGTCGACGACGAGCAGCCGCGCGCGCGGCGTGGAGGGCAGGACGGGCGGGGCACTCATGGGGCGGGGCGCGCGCCGCCATTGGGGGCGGTGGCCGGCGGGCGGGTGGTGAGGCTGCGCTCGATGGCGCGCATCGCTTCCAGGCGCTCGTTGAGCTGGTCGATGCGGCGCTGGCTGTCGCGCAGCTGCTGGGCCTGGCGCTCGGCGGCGTCTTCCAGCCGGCGCTGCTCCATCAGGCGGTTCGCGAGCAGGCGCGCCAGCGGCTTGAGCGGCACGCTTTCCGCGCCGGGGTGGGCGATCACGCGCTGCACCAGGCCCAGTGCGCGCGCCGTCTCGGCCGGTTGGCGAAGGTGCATCAGCGCCAGCGCGAGCTGCATCTGGCGCAGCGCCACATTGCCGGGGTCGCCCTGCACCACGATCTCGGCCGCCAGGTCGGCGGGGCTGAGTGCGTGCAGCCGGTCGGCATAGCTCAGCAGCGCCGTGACCACGTCGGGCGCCACCGGTGTTTCCGCGTTGAGCACCACAGGCGGCTGGGACGGTGGTGACGTCACCGGCGTTGCCTTCGGCTGCGGGGTCTCCGCCACCGGAGGGCGGGTCATCTGGATGGGGGGCGTGCCGGTGTCGGCGGGCTCGGGCGCGGTGGGCGCGGTGCCGCAGGCGGCCTGCGACAGGGCGAGCGCGGCGACCAGCCCGGCGAGACGCCCGGCGCGGCGGGTGGGGGTGGGACTATTTGGCATGGGGCAGTTCGATGCGGAAGTGGGCACCCTGGCGCTGGGGCAGCAGGGTGATGCGGCCACCGTGGGCCAGAATGTACTCGTGCACGATGGACAGGCCGATGCCGGTGCCGCGCACGGCCCCCACCGGTTGCCGTTCGCCACGGTAGAAGGGTTCGAAGATGCGTTCGCGGTCGGCCTCGGCCACGCCGGGGCCCTGGTCGAGGATGTCGATGCACGCGCGGCCGGGCAGGTCCAGCAGCACGAGCCGGATGTGGCCACCGTGCGGAGAGAAACGGATCGCGTTGGACAGCAGGTTGCCCACCGCCGAGGCGATCTTCTCGCGGTCCAGCGGCATGGTCACGGGCACGCCCTCGGCGCGCACCGTCAGGGCCTGGGCCTGCCACTGCAGACGCTGGATGTCCACCTGGTCTTCGAGCAAGGCCATCAGGTCGGTGCGTTCGCGCTTGAGCTGGCGCGCCTCGAAAGCCGCCGCGTTGAAGCGAAGCAGGGCCTCGATCTGGTGCTGCAGCAACTGCGTGTTGTGCTGCAGGATGTGCACCACCTCGGCCTGGCTGGTGTTGAGCGCGCCGGCCACGCCGTCGCCCAGCACCGCCACGCCTTCGTGCAGCGAGGCCAGCGGCGTCTTGAGTTCGTGCGACACGTGGCGCAGGAAGCGCGCCTTGTCGGCGTCCAGCTCGGTCAGGCGCAGGCGCAGCCACTCCAGTTGCTGGCTCACGCGCCGCACGTCCGACGGGCCGTGGATGTCGATGGGCACGTCGAGCCGGTTCTCGCCCAGTCCCTGGATGGCTTTCTCGAGCCGCTTGAACGGCCGCGCCAGCCAGATGCCGAAACCCAGCGCCAGGATGGCCGCGATGCCGATCGAGCCGACCACCTGCTGCGTGAGTTCCTGCCGGCTGGTTTCAAAGCGCGCCTGCAGCGCCTCGTTGCGCCCGGTGATGATGGACTGCACCTTCTGCGCGATGGACGCGCTGTGGCCGTCGATCTCGCGGAACACCTGGGCCACCTCGCGTTCGCGGTCCAGGGCGGTTTCGGGCGGGCCGTCGAGCAGCACGGTGATCGCGTCGAGGCGGTCGCGCCAGTTGTAGGCGTAGTCGGCCGGCAGGTCGTTGTCTTCCAGCCGGCGCAGGATGTCGCGCGCGTTGCCGGCGGCTTCGTCGAAACGCTGGCGCAGCTGGCGGTCGCGCAGCACCAGCGACTGGCGCGCCGCGCGCTCCATGGTCAGGCTGCGCTCGGACAGCGACTGCGCGGCGGTCGACAGCGCGATGGCCTGGGCCGCGCTCTCGCGGCTCTGCGCCATCAGGGTTTCGAGCGAGAACAGCGCGCGCACCGCCGCCACGCCCAGCAGCGCCCCGATCAGCAGGAAGGCGACCAGCAGCAGCTGCTGGAAGGAGAAGCGCAGGCGTTTCACGGCGACGTCAGGCTTCCTCGCGCACCAGCACTTCGGCGCGGAGCGAATGTGGCCGCGCCTCGGTGATGCGCACGTCGATCATCTGGCCGATCAGGCGCTCGGCCTGCGGGCCGCCCACGAAGTTGACGATGCGGTTGCATTCGGTGCGGCCCATCAGTTCGGGCTCGCCGTGGCTGCCGGGACGGCGCGAACGGCCTTCCACCAGGATGCGCTGCACCGTGCCTTCGCGGCTGGCGCTGATGCGTTTCACGTTGTCCTCGATGGCGGCCTGCAGGTGCTGCAGCCGCTGCAGCTTCACCTCGTGTGGCGTGTCGTCGGGCAGGTTGGCTGCGGGGGTGCCGGGGCGCGGGCTGAAGATGAAGCTGAAGCTGGCGTCGAAGCCCACGTCGTGGATGAGCTTCATCATCTTCTGGAAGTCGTCTTCCGTCTCGCCGGGGAAGCCGACGATGAAGTCGCTGCTCATGGACAGCTCGGGCCGGATCGCGCGCAGCTTGCGCACCGTGCTCTTGAACTCCATGGCGGTGTAGCCGCGCTTCATCGCCATCAGGATGCGGTCGCTGCCATGCTGCACCGGCAGGTGCAGGTGGTTCACCAGCTTGGGAATCCGGCCGTAGGCCTCGATCAGGCGCGGCGTGAATTCGTTGGGGTGGCTGGTGGTGTAGCGGATTCGCTCGATGCCGGGAATCTCGGCCACGTATTCGAGCAGCAGCGCGAAGTCGGCGATGTCGCTGGTGTCGCCCATGGCGCCGCGGTAGGCGTTCACGTTCTGGCCCAGCAGCGTCACTTCCTTCACGCCCTGGTCGGCCAGGCCGGCAACTTCCACCAGCACGTCGTCGAACGGGCGGCTCACTTCCTCGCCGCGCGTGTAGGGCACCACGCAATAGCTGCAGTACTTCGAGCAGCCTTCCATGATCGACACGAAGGCCGATGCACCATCGACCTTGGCCGGTGGCAGGTGGTCGAATTTCTCGATCTCGGGAAAGCTGATGTCCACCTGCGGCAGTGCCTGCCGCGCGCGCTGGTTCAGTAGCTCGGGCAGTCGGTGCAGCGTCTGCGGGCCGAACACCACGTCCACATAGGGCGCGCGCTTGATGATCTCGGCGCCTTCCTGGCTGGCCACGCAGCCGCCCACGCCGATCAGCACGCCCTTTTCCTTCAGGTGCTTGACGCGGCCGAGGTCGGAAAACACCTTCTCCTGGGCCTTCTCGCGCACCGAGCAGGTGTTGAAGAGGATGAGGTCGGCTTCCTCCACGTCCTGCGTGGGTTCGTAGCCCTGGGCGGCGCCCAGCACGTCGGCCATCTTGTCCGAGTCGTACTCGTTCATCTGGCAGCCGAAGGTTTTGATGAAGACTTTCTTGCTCATGGGGAATTCCGGTGGGGAAACGGCACCGCCCGGCGGGCGAGCGCCAAAGGCGCGGCCGCAGCGCGCGCTGCGGCGGGCGCCGGAACGGTCAGTTGGTGGTGCGTGCCGGCGTGCCGGCGGGCGAGGCCTGCTGCGACTCGAAGATGAAGTTGCGCTGCGTGCCGTGGCCGGCGCGCTTTTCCTTGGCCTCGGCCTCGGTGAGCAGCCACACCAGGTGCACCTGGCCGCGCTGGTCGAGGGTGTAGTTCACCACCCGCTCCTGGTTGATCAGGGTCGAGGACATCACGAGCTTGTTCTGGCTGTCCAGGATGCGCGCGCCGGGCGCGAAGCGCGTGGGCCGGTCGTCCATGGCCACCAGGGGCGGTTGCACCACCACCATGGAACCGCGCAAGGCCTTGGCCGGAAAACTGCGCTGCACGGCCTGCGCCTGTGCGGTGGTGGCGGGAACGAGGGCGGCGGCGAGCAGGGTGCTCAGGCCGGCGAGGGTGGCCACAAGGGCGGGTCTGCAGCGGTTCATGGTATGTGTCCAGAGGCTGTGGGGAAGGGCGCGGCGCTCCCGCGCGCGAGGGACGATTGTCTCACGCGGGGCTGTCGGGGCGGGCTCAGCCCGTCGACGCGCGCCAGCCTTCGATCTGCTGCTCCAGCCCGCCGATGAACGCGGCCAGGTAGGCCTCGAAACCAGCGTCCAGCGGCCGCTCGTGCCCGCTCTGCCAGCGCAGGATGAAAGCGCGGTTGACCAGCGCGGGCAGATGGCGCGCCACCGCCGGGTAGCGCAGCGCGGAAATCTCGTGCGTTCGCGCCTGCATGGCGGCCTGCCAGGCCTCGGTGTCTTCGCCAGGCACCGGCGCGAACTCCATCGTCGGGTAGCCGCACATGGCCGCCACGATGGCGTTGTAGGCCGGCACGATCTGCACGTCCGGGCAGCCCGCGTCTTCCAGCGCCTGCAGGATGCGCTCGATCAGGTCGGTGTTGCGCTCGGAATTGGAGAGCAGGCGCGCGCCCACCAGCTGTGCCATGTGCGGGTGCCTGCGCATGGTCTTTCGGTACTGCCGGAACAGCGCGCGCAACCAGTCCTGCCAGTCCAGCCGGCCGCGCGGCGGAATGGCCTGCGCCATGGTCACGGTGCAGACCTCGCCGAGCAGCGCGTTCTTGCTGGGGAAGTACCAGTACAGCGCGGTCGGGTAGACGCCGAGCGAACGCGCCACGTCGCGCAGGCTGAAGGCATCGAGCCCCTTCTCTGCGATGAGGGCGAGCGCCACGGCCGCGATCTTCTCGTGCGTGAGGCCGTCGGGCTTTGGCGCCGCCTGGCGTGCCCGCTTCGCGGTGGTGCTCACGCGGCGGGGCCGATCAGCTCGCGGTAGCGCTGCACGAAGGCCTCGAAGGCCTGCACGTACTTGTCCACGTGCGAGGCGCGGATGGGCAGCGAGAGCACGGTGAAGCCGCGCCGCGCCACATAGATGCCGGCCTCGAGCATGTGGAAGAAATACAGGTCCTTGATGCGGGGGTCGCCGTCGCTGGTGTCGCCGATGTGGGTGATCGGCCGGGCCGTGGCCTGCAGGTTCATCAACGAACCCAGGCCAGTGAACTGCAGCCCCACGCCCTGCGCGCGGCACACCGCGTTCAGGCGGTCGCGCATGCCGTCGCCCAGCGCATTGAGGGCCAGCGCGGCGTCGGCGGTGTAGATGTCGCGCAGGCCGGCAATGCCCGCCGACATGGTGAGCACGTTGTTGTTGAAGGTGCCGGCGTGGGCCAGCGCGCCGGCACGGCGCGGGTCGAACAGCGCCATCACGTCGGCCCGGCCGCCAAATGCGCCGAAGGACATGCCACCCCCGATGTACTTGCCCAGCGTGGTCAGGTCGGGCGCGATGCCCAGCTGGCCCTGGCGCCCGTGCGGGCCGAGGCGCGAGGTCATCACCTCGTCGAAGATGAGCAGCGCACCGGCGTCGGTCGAGGCCTGGCGCAGCGCCTCGAGAAACGCCGGCTCGGCGGGAATGCAGCCGCCCGCGCCCTGCATGGGCTCGACCAGCACCGCGGCGATGTCGTTCGCGTGCGCCTGGATGAGCGCCACCGCGCCGGTCGTGTCGTTGAAGCGCCCGATCAGGAAATCGTGCGGCACGTTCACCGGCGACGGGCCGCCCGCGAAGGTGAGCACACCGCCGTGGTACGCGCCCTTGAACACGAGCACCTTGCCGCGTTGCGTGAACGCCTTGGCCACGGCAATCGCCATCAGGTTGGCCTCGGTGCCCGAGTTGGTGAAGCGCAGCTGGGCAATGGAGGGAAAGCGGTCGCAGACCAGCCGCGCGAGCTGGCTCTCCAGCAGGTTGTGGCCGGTGAGGTTGATGCCGTTGTCCAGCGCGGCCTGCACCGCCGCGCGGATCACCGGGTGCGAGTGGCCGTACAGGCCGGCGGTGAATTCGGCGAGAAAGTCGGTGTACTCGTGGCCGTCGGCATCCCAGAGCCGGCAGTCCTCGCCCTTGCGCATCGCCAGCGGAAAGGGGTCGTAGAACAGCACGCTGCGCGTGTTGCCGCCCGGCATCACCTGCAGCGCACGTTCGTGCTGGGCGTGGCTGGCCGGGTTGCGCTGGGCAAAGTCGGCGCTGGCCTGCGCGACGGCGGCGGCGACTGCTTCGTCGCGGGAGAGGATGGACATGCTCAAGGCTCCGTCATCGATGTGAATGCTGTTCACTGCACAGGAATCGTTGTACGGTGTACAGGATGTCGATTCAGGCCTTGTGCATCAGCACCACGTTCGCGCAGGGCACCTCGGCCCGCCAACCATGGTGGCGGGCGAGCCAGCGCAGCGTGGCCTCGCGGTAGAACACCACGTGTGTCGGGTCGCGCCGGTAGTGCCAGTTGGCGAAGCGCGCGTCGTCGGTCTGGAAGCGCGTCATCAGCGCCAGCCAGCCGCCGGGCCGCAGCAGGGCGTCCAGCCGCCGGAACTCGGCGGCGGGGTCGTGGAAATGCTCGGCCACCTCGGTGCAGGTGATGAAGTCGTAGGTGGTGTCGAGTGCCGCGCTGTCCGGGTGGAAGAGCGGGTCGTACAGCGCCACCGTGTGGCCGGCCTCGCGCAGCATGCCGGCCAGCACCGGCCCGGGGCCGCAGCCGTAGTCCAGCCCGTGGCAGCCTGGCGGCAGGCGCTGCAGCAGCGGTGTGGCCACGCGCGCCAGGAACGTGCGGTAACCGGCGTCGCCTTCACCGTTCTGGTGCAGCGCGTATTCGGCACGCTCGGCCTCGATCGATGGCCGTTGTTCGGGGAAAAGAAAGGTGGCTTCGCAGCGGTCGCAGCGGCCGTAGGCGCGGTCCCCGACCACCTGGAATGGCCGGCCGTCAGGGCTTTCGCAGACGGGGCAGCGCATGGCGGGCAGGCGGGAGGCCTATTTCCAGCGCACCGGTTCGATGTGCACGCTGCCGCGCTCGCTGGAGAGCGTGAGCGCGCCTTCCTGCACGGTCGCTTGCAGCTGCATGCTGCGCTCGGCGAGTTGGGCCAGGGCGGGCGCTACCTCGGTCGGGAGCCGCCAGGCCTGCAGGCGGTCGAGCCGGCTGAGCTTGCCCTCGATGCCGCGCCACCACACGTCGGCCGCGCTGCCGAAGGCGTAGACAACCACCGCATCGGCCTTGCTGCAGGCCTTGGCCAGCGGCTTGTCCTCCGGTTGGCCGACCTCGATCCACAGGCGCTTGCGGCCGGTGAAATCGGTCAGCGAAACGTCCGGGTCGTCCGGGTCGGACAGGCCGGCACCAAAGGCCAGTGTGCCGTCGCCCCGGCAGGTGTCCTGCAGCTCGTGCGCGTGGATCGCCATGGCCACCAGCCGGACCATCATCCGCTCATCGGTCTCGCTCGGGTGGCGGGCGAGGGTGAGCGCGTGGTCGGCGTAGTAGCCGTGGTCGATGTCGGCGATCTGCAGGTTCGCCTTGAAGATGGTGGACTTGAGGGCCATGGCGGATCGGGCGGCGGGAATGAAAAAGGCGGGTTCCGTTGCCGGAACCCGCCTCGCAGTCTGGTGGCGATAGGTGGACTTGAACCACCGACATCAGCATTATGAATGCTGCGCTCTAACCAACTGAGCTATATCGCCAGCGAAGCGCGCATTATAGACAGTTTTTTTGGATGGCCTCGGCTCAGCGGTTCTTGAACTCGGGCTTGCGCTTGTTCACGAAAGCGTCCATGCCTTCCTTCTGGTCTTCGGTGGCAAACATCGCGTGGAACAGGCGGCGTTCGAACATCACGCCATCGGACAGCGTGCCCTCGAACGAGCGGTTCACGGCTTCCTTGGCCGCCATCACGCTGGGCAGCGACAGGCCACAGATGACCAGCGCGGCACCGAGGGCTTCGTCCATGAGCTTGTCCAGCGGCACCACGCGGCTGACCAGCCCGGCGCGCTCGGCCTCGGTGGCGTCCATCATGCGGCTGGTGAGCACCATGTCCATGGTCTTGGCCTTGCCCACCGCGCGCGGCAGGCGCTGCGTGCCGCCGGCGCCGGGGATGATGCCCAGCTTGATCTCGGGCTGGCCGAACTTGGCGTTGTCGGCGGCGATGATGAAGTCGCACATCATCGTGAGTTCGCAGCCGCCGCCCAGCGCGAAGCCGCTCACGGCGGCGATCACCGGCTTGCGGATGCTGCGGATGGTTTCCCAGTTGCGGGTGATGTAGTCGCCGTTGTAGACGTCGGCGAAGGTGTAGGTGGCCATGGCGCCGATGTCGGCACCCGCGGCGAAGGCCTTCTCGCTGCCGGTGACGATCATGCAGCCGATGCCCTCGTCCGCATCGAAGGCCTTGAGCGCTGCGCCCAGCTCGTCCATGAGCTGGTTGTTGAGCGCGTTGAGCTGCTTGGGCCGGTTGAGCGTGACGATGCCCACGCGGCCTTCGGTGCGCACGGTGATGCATTCGGGTGGTGTGGCGGCGGTCATGGCGTCTCCTGCGGATGGTGTCGATGGAAGTCCATCACTATATCGGGGCCGCACCAAGGGAAAACATTAACCGACCGATTGGTTGGTTAATGGTAAATTGCGCCTGACACCAACGAATTCCCCCAGGAGACAAGCCGACCATGAGCAACGCCACCGTTGTCTATGAGGAGCGCGGGGCCGTGGCCCTGGTCACGCTCAACCGCCCCGATGCGCTGAACAGCTTCACCCGCCAGATGCACACGGAGCTCTGGGCTGCGCTGGACCGCGCCGAAGCCAATCCGCAGGTGCGGGCGCTGGTGATCACGGGCGCGGGGCGCGGCTTCTGTGCCGGCGCCGATCTGGCCGAATTCGATTTCGCGCCCGGCCCCGACCTTGTGAAACGCGCCGACCCGGGCCCGGTGATCGACCAGGCGTTCAACCCCACGGCGCGCCGCCTGCAGGGGCTGCGCGTGCCGACCATCGCCGCCGTGAACGGCGTGGCCGCCGGCGCGGGCGCTTCGCTCGCCATGACCTGCGACATCGCCATCGCGTCCACCGGCGCGAGTTTCATCCAGGCCTTCAGCAAGATCGGCCTGATCCCCGATGCCGGTGGCAGCTGGTTCCTGGTCGAGCGCCTGGGCCTGGCGCGCGCCATGGCCCTCGCCATGACCGGCGACAAGCTGCCCGCCGCGCAGGCGAAGGAGTGGGGTCTGGTCTGGGACGTGTCCGACGACTGCGTGGGCGCGGCCCTCGCGCTGGCCGAGCGCCTGGCCACCATGCCCACCAAGGCGCTGGTGGCGACGCGGGCCCTGCTGCGCGACGCCGGCACGCGCACGCTGGACCAGCAGCTCGACGTGGAGCGCGACACCCAGTCGGCCCTGGGGCGCACACACGACTACATCGAAGGCGTGATGGCGTTCCGCGAGAAGCGCCCGGCGAAGTTCAAGGGTGAGTGAACGATGGACCCACAAGAGCGCGCGAGCAAGGTGGGCGAGACCATGTTCGCGGTCGACACCGCGAGCAAGGACACCATGGGCATGGAACTGCTGGCGTGCGAACCCGGCCGCGCCGCGATGCGCATGGCCGTGCAGCCGCTGCACCTCAACGGGCACCAGATCTGCCACGGCGGTTTCATCTTCACGCTGGCCGATTCCACCTTCGCCTTCGCCTGCAACAGCCACAACCGCAACGCGGTGGCCGCGGGTTGCAGCATCGAATTCCTGCGGCCAGCGTACGCGGGCGACGTGCTCACCTGCGAGGGCGTGGAGCAGACGCTGTCGGGTCGGCACGGCATCTACGACATGCGCGTGAGCAACCAGCGTGGTGAGGTGGTGGCCATGTTCCGCGGCAAGAGTGCCGTGATCGCCGGCACCGTGTTTCCCGAGGACGACAAGACATGAACGCATTTCCCCTGGAGCCGATCGAGAAGGCCAGCGTCGACGAGCTGCGCTCCCTGCAGTTCAAGCGCCTGCAGGCCACGCTGCGCCATGCGTACCAGAACTCACCGGTCTACCGCGCCAAGTTCGACGCCGCCGGTGTGCACCCGGACGACTGCCGCAGCCTGGCCGACCTGGCGAAGTTTCCCTTCACCACCAAGCAGGACCTGCGCGACAGCTACCCCTTCGGCATGTTCGCGGTGCCGCGCGAGAAGTGCGCGCGCATCCACGCCAGCAGCGGCACCACCGGCAAGCCCACGGTGGTGGGCTACACGCTCAAGGACATCGACACCTGGGCCACGGTGATGGCGCGCAGCATCCGCGCCAGCGGCGCGCGGCCCGGCGACCTGGTGCACGTGAGCTACGGCTATGGCTTGTTCACCGGCGGCCTGGGAGCGCACTACGGCGCCGAGAAACTGGGCCTCACGGTCGTTCCCTTTGGCGGTGGCCAGACCGAGCGGCAGGTGCAGCTGATCCAGGACTTCCGGCCCGACATCATCATGGTGACGCCGAGCTACATGCTGGCCATTGCCGACGAGTTCGAGCGGCAGGGCATGGACCCGCGCGAGAGCAGCCTGCGCCTGGGCATCTTCGGCGCCGAGCCCTGGACCAACGACATGCGCCTGGCGATCGAGCAGCGCATGGGCATCGACGCGGTGGACATCTACGGCCTGTCCGAGGTGATGGGGCCGGGCGTGGCCAACGAATGCGTGGAAACCAAGGACGGCCCGACGATCTGGGAAGACCATTTCTATCCCGAGATCATCGACCCCGAGACCGGTGAACCGGTGCCCGACGGCGAGATGGGCGAGCTGGTGTTCACCAGCCTCACCAAGGAGGCGCTGCCCATCATCCGCTACCGCACGCGCGACCTCACGCGGCTGCTGCCCGGCACCGCGCGCCCGATGCGCCGCATGGAGAAGATCACCGGCCGCAGCGACGACATGATGATCGTGCGCGGCGTCAACGTGTTTCCCACGCAGATCGAGGAGCTGATCCTCAAGCGCGCCGCGCTCAGCGCGCACTACCAGTGCGTTCTCACGCGGCAGGGGCCGATGGACGACCTCACGGTGGTGGTGGAAACGCGCGCCGGTCTGGCGCCCGAGAGCGAGGAGGCTCAGGAGGCCTCAAGGCAGCTGCAGCACGACATCAAGGTGTTCGTGGGCAGCACAGTGCTGGTGCAGCTCAAGCCGGAAGGCGGCGTGGAGCGCAGCCAGGGCAAGGCCAAGCGCGTTCTGGACAAGAGGTGAAGCACCCCCGCGGCGCTTCAGGCGCTGCGGGTATCGCCCAGCCAGGGGGTCAGTTTTTCGGCATCGCCCACCGACAGCCGCACGGTGAACGATTCGGTGGGCCAGTTCAGCGGCAGGCGCAGCAGGCGCTTGTCGCGCGAGACCAGGGCGATGAGCTTCGGCCTGCGTGCGCGCAGCGGGGGCAGCTCGTCCAGCTTGTGGATGCGCCAGGCCTCGGTCTCGCCGCCTTTTTTCGCGGGTGGAAACTCCAGCCCCAGCCATTCGTCGTTCGCCGCCATGCCGGCCGCTTCTGCCGCGCCGCCGCGCAGCACGGTCTTGACGACCAGACTGCCGCTGGCTTCGCTCACCCGCAAGCCGAGCTGCTGCGCCAGCGGTGCCTTGTCGTGCGCCGCTTTCACGCCGCGCGTTTCCAGCAGCGAGGGCAGGGGCAGTTCGTCCGTGCTGTGCACCCACGCCAGGATGTCGTTCTCGAAGCTGCGCTTGCCCAGGCGCTTGAGGGCGCGCAGCAGGTCGGCCTCGCGCATCGGGCCGCCTTCGCAGCGCTGCCAGAGTTCGCGCATCACCGCGTCGAGCGAGCTGTGGCCTTCGGCGCGCAGCGTGAGATCCAGGCACAGGGCCACCAGCGAGCCCTTGGTGTAGTAGCTCACCGTCGCGTTGGGCGTGTTCTCGTTCATCCGGTAGTACTTCACCCAGGCGTCGAAGCTGGCCTGTGCCACGGTCTGCACCAGGCGGCCCGGGGTCTGCTGCACCTGGTTGAGCGTCTTGGCCACCAGCTGCAGGTAGGTGGCGTCGTCGATCAGGCCGGCGCGGCGCAGCATCAGGTCGTCGTAGTAGCTGGTGAAGCCCTCGAAGAACCAGAGCAGCTCGGTGTGGTTCTCGGCGTCGTAGTCGTAACGCGCGAACTCGGCCGGCCGCAGGCGCTTCACGTTCCAGGTGTGGAAGTACTCGTGGCTGATCAGGCCGAGCAGGGTGGTGTAGCCGTCGGTGGCCTTGAGGGCTGCGGGCTTCTCGCCGTTGGCGGGCGCGCGGGGCAGGTCGGCGCGCTGGCAGATCAGTGCGGTGGAGTTGCGGTGCTCCAGGCCGCCGTAACCGTCGGCGCTGGCGTACAGCATGAAGACGTAGCGCGAGAACGGCGGCTTTTCCTTGCCGTGCCAGAACGCGATCTGCGTCTCGCAGATCTTCCGGGTGTCGCGGATCAGGCGCTCGCCATCCATCCACTCGCCCGCGCCGGCGACGACGAAGCGGTGCTCAACGCCCGAGGCGGTGAAGCTGGCGCTCCAGAAACGGCCCATTTCCACCGGGCAGTCGGCGAGCTCGTCGTAGTTCTCCGCCCGGTAGTGCCCGAAGCCCTGCGCATCCACGTCGTGTGGCGTGAGGCCGGTGGCCACTTCCCAGCCCGCCGTGGGGTCGCCCTTCAGCAGCTCGAGGGCGTGCGGCTGGTCTTCCTGGCCGAGCACGCGCAGGCATAGGCTGGTGGCGTTGAAGAAGCCGCGGGAGGCGTCGAGAAAGGCGGTGCGCACCGAGGCGTCGAAGGCGTAGACCTCGTAGCGCAATTCCAGCGGCTTGCCGGCTTCAGACGCGGCTTGCCAACGGTGCTTGTCGAGCTGCTTGAGGCCGATTGGCTTGCCGCTCTGCGAAGCGTTCAACTGCTGCAGGTTCTGCGAGAACTCGCGCACCAGGTAGCTGCCGGGAATCCACACCGGCAGGCTCACGCGCTGGTTCTTCGCTGGCCGCTCGACCTGCAGGGTGATGGCGAACAGGTGGGCGTTCGCGTTCAGCACCGAGACGCTGTAGCGCACGCCGGCGCGCGCGGCCTTGCCGGCCCTGGCGCGCGTGCTCAAGGCTTGGCTTCCGCGAGTTGTTTCTCGATCTGTTCGGCGCCGATGGCACCGGGCACGCGCGTGCCGTTGGCGAAGATGATGGTCGGCGTGCCGGTGATGCGGGCCTTCTTGCCGAACTCGAAGTTGCGCGCCACGGCGGCCGCATCGCAGGTGGCAGAAGGCGGCGTCACGTCGCGCACCATCCAGTCGATGAAGGCCTTGCCCTTGTCCTTCGCGCACCAGATGTTGCGCGACTTCTCGCCCGAGTCGGCGCTCAGGATCGGGTACAGGAACACGTGCACCGTCACGTTGTCGATCTTCATCAGGTCGCGCTCGAAGCGCTTGCAGTAGCCGCAGTTCGGGTCTTCGAACACGGCCATCTTGCGCTTGCCGTTGCCGCGCACGATGGTGAACGCGTCTTTCAGGGGCAGGTCCTTGAACGCGATGGCGGTGAGTTTTTCCACGCGCTGCTCGGTCAGGTCCACGCGGGCCTTGGTGTCGATCATCGAGCCCTGGATGAGGTAGTTGCCTTCCGCATCGGTGTAGAACAGGTCACTCTGGTTGATCCGCACCTCGAAGATGCCGGGCATGGGCGTCTTGCTGACCTCGTCGATGGGCGGCAGGTTGGGCAGGCGTTCGGCCAGGTTCTTGCGGATGGTGGCTTCCTGCGCGAGGGCCACCATGGACAGGGCGGCCAGGGCCAGGATCAGGAGGGATTTGAGGAGTTTCATCGGGAGGGCCTCGTGGGCATTCGAAAAAGGGGTGTGGCTCACATGCCGGGCTGGCCCATGGCCTGCCGCGCGATCCAGCGCTTGAACGGGCCGCTGCGGTCAAAGCCGCTCAGGCCCCAGTTGCGCAAGGCCTGCAGGCGCGAATCGCTGTGAGAGAACAGGCCGAACAGGCCGTCGGTGACCCAGCCCATGGCGCCCACTTCGGCGGCGCGCGCGCGCTCATAGCGGCGCAGCAGCTTCAGGTCGCCCAGTTCGCGCCAGTACTCGCGCTGCTGCAGCACGCGCGCCAGCTCGGCGGCGTCCGCCAGGCCCACGTTGAGGCCCTGGCCCGCCAGCGGGTGCATGGCGTGTGCCGCATCGCCGGCCAGCGCCACGCCGCCCTGGGCGGTGCGGGCAATCCAGCGCTGGGCGCGAGACAGTTCGAGGGGCCAGGCCTGGGCAGGGCTTTCCATGTGCATGTGGCCCAAGGCCTGGGCGCAGCGCGCCTGCACGGCCTGGGTGAAGGTGGTCGGGTCGGCTTGCAGCCAGGCGTCGGCCTGCTGTGCAGGGACAGACCACACCAGCGCCACGGAGTTCCCCGAGACGCCGCCCAGCGGCAGCAGGGCCATTACCTCGCCGTCGGCGAACCACTGCCGGGCGATGCCGCCGTGCGGCTGGTCGCAGAGCAGCCGCGCCGCCACCGCCTTGTGCGGGTAAGGGCGCACGTCGAATTCCAGCCCGAGCTCCTCGCGCGTCTGGCTGCGCTTGCCCTCGCAGACGATGGTGAGGGCGGCAGGTGGCGCTTCGGTCATGCGTTCGATGCCGCCCTGGAAGCCCACGGCGTCGGACAGGCGCTGCTCCAGCGCGGGCACGTCCACGATCCAGGTCAGCGCGTCGGCGCCCTGGTCGTCGGCCGAGAACTGCAGTTCGCCGCCGTCGTCGCCCCACACCTGCATCGCGCTCACCGGCGTGACGGGGGGCACGCGCGTGTCCTGCGGGTCAGCTTCGGGCCAGGCGCGCACCGAGCGCAGCAGGTCGCGTGAGGTGGCGTTGATGGCGTAGGCGCGCACGTCGGGCGAGTCCTGCGGGCCGCGTGGCGTGCCGACCAGGGCCACGCGCAGGCGGTCGCGCGCCAGCAGCAGGGCCAGGGTCTGGCCCACCACGCCGGCCCCACGGATGGTGACGTCGAAGCGCCGGGCGGCGCCGGAGCGGGGGGCAGGGGAGTTCATGTGGGGATTTTAGGAGCAGGGCACAATCCGGGCCTGGCCCAGACGATACCCCCGTCCCCATGCCGGGCAAGGCCCGCCAGCCGGGCGCGCTGCCGCGCCGGACAGCCGGGGCAGCCTTCATTCCTTCCATTGACGCCACCAACCACCATGAGTGCAGACAGCCCCGCCGCCGACGTCCAGGCCACCATCGCCCAGCTGTGGGTCTATCCGGTCAAGTCCTGCGCGGGCATCCAGCTGACGGAAGCCGAGCTGACCGAGACCGGCCTGCTCTACGACCGCGCCTGGATGGTGGTGGACGCCGAGGGCGAATTCGTCACCCAGCGCGAGCTGCCCCGCATGGCGCTGATCCAGACCGCCTTCAAGATGGGCCAGCTGGTGCTGCGCGCGCCCGGCATGCTGTCGCTGCACCTGGCGCTGGACGCGGCCGAAGGCCCGCTGAAGGTGCGCGTGTGGGACGACGAGGTGATGGCCTGTGACATGGGCGACCTGGCCGCGCAGTGGTTCAGCGACTTCCTCGGCCCCGATGCGCCGGACAACCTCAAGCGCCTGCGCCTGGCGCGTTTCGACCCCGAGGTGCGCCGCGTGAGCAGCCAGAAATGGACCGGCGGCCGCGAGGCCGTGACCCAGTTCGCCGACGGTTTCAGCGTGCTGGTCACCAGCACCGCGTCGCTCGACGAGCTCAACACCCGCCTGGGCGCTTCCGGCCATGCGCCGGTGGAGATGCTGCGCTTCCGGCCGAACATCGTGCTGGCCGGCATCGAATCGCATGACGAGGACCGCGTGGGCGCGATGCGCATCGACACCGGCGACGGCGCCTCGGCGCTGATCGAACCGGTGAAGCCCTGCGGCCGCTGCCCGATTCCCAACATCGACCCGGCCACCGCGGTCTCCAGCCCCGAGGTGAACGACACGCTGCAGGGCTACCGGCAGGATCCCCGCCTCAACGGCGCCATCACCTTCGGCATGAACGCCATCGTGCTGGAAGGCGACGGCCAGATGCTGCGCGTCGGCCAGGCGGTGGGCGCCGACTGGAAATTCGACTGACCCCGCCCTTTAAAATCGCGGGTTTCCCCGACCGTTCCGAAAGTCTTCCATGAGCCTCCAATGCGGCATCGTGGGCCTGCCCAACGTGGGCAAGTCCACCCTCTTCAACGCGCTGACCAAGGCCGGCATCGCGGCCGAGAACTACCCCTTCTGCACCATCGAGCCCAACACCGGCGTGGTGGAGGTGCCCGATCCCCGGCTGGCGCAGCTGGCCGACATCGTGAAGCCTGAGCGCATCGTGCCGGCCATCGTGGAGTTCGTGGACATCGCCGGCCTGGTGGCTGGCGCGAGCACGGGTGAAGGCCTGGGCAACAAGTTCCTCGCGCACATCCGCGAGACCGACGCCATCGTCAACGTGGTGCGCTGCTTCGAAGACCCGAACGTGATCCACGTGGCCAACAAGGTCGATCCGATCGCCGACATCGAGGTCATCCAGACCGAGCTCTGCCTGGCCGACCTGGCCGCGGTGGAGAAGGCCCTGCACCGCGTCAGCAAGACCGCGCGCTCGGGCGACAAGGAGTCGATCAAGCAGGTCGCCATCCTCGAGAAATGCCAGGCCGCGCTGAACGACACGCAGCCGGTGCGCACCATCGATTTCAGCAAGGAGGAGCAGGCCCAGCTCAAGCAGTTCTTCCTGATCACGGCCAAGCCCGCCATGTTCGTGGCCAACGTGTCGGAAGACGGCTTCGAGAACAACCCGCTGCTCGACCGCCTCAAGGAATTTGCTGCGAAGCAGAACGCACCGGTGGTGGCCATCTGCGCCAAGATCGAGGCCGAACTGTCCGAGATGGACGACGCCGACCGCCTCGAATTCCTCAAGGAACTCGGGCAGGACGAGCCGGGCCTGAACCGCCTCATCCGCGCGGCCTACCAGCTGCTCGGCCTGCAGACCTATTTCACGGCCGGCGTGAAAGAAGTGCGCGCCTGGACCATCCACGTGGGCGACACCGGCCCGCAGGCCGCTGGCGTGATCCACACCGACTTCGAGAAGGGCTACATCCGCGCCCAGACCATCGGCTTCGACGACTACATCGCCTTCAAGGGCGAGCAGGGCGCGAAGGACGCGGGCAAGATGCGCGCCGAAGGCAAGGAATACGTCGTCAAGGATGGCGACGTGATGAACTTCCTGTTCTCCTCGTAAGGCGTCTGCCGCCCGGCCCCGCAATGGCCGGGCGCGCCGCCGTCACAGGCCCTCGATGGCCTCGCCCAGCGCGTTGACCAGGCTGTCGATCTCCTCGCGCTCGGTGATGAAGGGGGGCGCGAGCTGGATCGTGTCGCCACCGTAGCGCACGTAAAAGCCCATCTTCCAGCATGCCATTGCCACCTGGTAGGGACGGATCGCAGGGTCGCCCGGTGCCGCCTCCAGCGTGATGCCTGCGGCCAGGCCGCAGTTGCGGATGTCGATCACGTGGGGCAGGCCGCGCAGGCTGTGGACGGCGTTCTCGAAGTAAGGCGCGAGCTGGTTCACCCGCTCCGGCAGCTTCTCATTGACCAGCACGTCCAGGGCGCTCAGGGCCGCGGCGCATGCCACCGGGTGCGCCGAGTAGGTGTAGCCGTGCGCAAACTCGAGCATGTGCTCGGGCCCGCCGGCATCCATGAAAGCCTCGTAGATGGACCGGCTGGCGATGACCGCGCCCAGCGGCTGCGCACCGTTGGTGACCTGCTTGGCCACGTTCATGATGTCGGGCGTCACGCCGAAGGCCTCGGCCGCCGTGAGTGCGCCGCAGCGGCCGAAACCCGTGATCACCTCGTCGAAGATCAGCAGGATGTCGTGCTGCGTGCAGATCTCGCGCAGGCGCTTCAGGTAGCCCTTGGGTGGCACCACCACACCGGCCGAGCCGGAGAAGGGTTCGACGATGACCGCCGCGATGTTGGAGGCGTCGTGCAGGGCGATCAGGTCCAGCAGCCGGTCGGCCAGGTGGGCGCCGTGTTCCGGCAAGCCTTTCGTGAACCGGTTCTCGGGCAGCAGCGTGTGGGGCAGGTGGCAGGCATCGACCGACTTGCCGAAGGTCTTGCGGTTGCCCGCAATACCGCCGACCGCGATGCCTCCGAAGTTGACGCCGTGGTACCCCTTCTCGCGGCCCACCAGCAGGGTCTTGCTGGCCTTGCCTTTGGCGCGCCAGTAGGCGCGCGCCATCTTGAGCGAGGTGTCCGCCGCCTCGGACCCGGAGCTGGTGAAGAAGACGTGATCCAGCCCCTCGGGGGTCAGCTCGCGCAACTTGTTGGCCAGGGCGAAGGAGCCAGGGTGGCCGAACTGGAAGGCCGGTGAGTAGTCCAGCTCGTGGATCTGTTTGCTCACCGCTTCCGTGATCTCGGGCCGTCCATGGCCCAGCCCGGAACACCAGAGGCCGGACAGCCCGTCGAAGATGCGCCGGCCATCGGCGTCGAGGTAGTAGGCCCCCTTGGCGCCCACGATCAGGCGAGGGTCGGCCTTGAACTGGCGGTTTGCGGAGAACGGCATCCAGTGCGCGTCCAGCCACTCGGCCGATCGCATGGCCGGGTGAACGATGGTGGTCTTCTCGGGTGTCAGCATGGTGAGTTTGGGCGGCAAGGTGGAAGGGTGGATCTCAGATGAAGAACGATTCGGGTTGTGGACCGCGTTCGACAGGTGAAGCCTTGAAGTTGCCGGCACTGAACATGCGCATGCGGGACTCGAGCAGCTCGTCCTGCAACTGCTGCAAGCGGTTGGCGTCCAGCGTGAGCTGGCCGTTGCGCT